>JAABUS010000596.1_pt1 | contig 90179 bp, 74 predicted proteins | sample 5560161 | NCBI WGS metagenome assembly JAABUS01 (sample SAMN10711885, study PRJNA513376) | rock metagenome | isolation source: Antarctica rocks | place: Antarctica: Victoria Land, Trio Nunatak nord | collected 2016-01-04
CGCTCATCCTTCTGTACCTCCCCTTCCTTCCCCCGCTTCCAGAAACAGTTCGCAATCATCAGCACACAGAAAACGACCACAAACACTATCCAGAAGATCTTTTCCCCATCGAGTGATTCGTTGGCTTTGGCGTCTGAAGGTGGGGGGGAGGTGGAGTTGAGGGTGGTGGTATTGAGGGAGGTGGTGTTAAGGATGGATGGGGGGAGGGTGGGAAGGGTGGAGTTGGCTGTGAGGGTGGTTGTGTTGGCGGTGAGGAGGGGAGGGAGGAGGGTGGTAAGGAGGAGGAGGAGAAGGGTGGGTGTGGACATGGCTGTTTGGGTGGTTGTTTGGGTCGTTTTGAGTGCTGAGATGGTATTTTGGGTGCGATGGTGGTGAGGTCGAAATTTGTACGAGGAGGGAAAGGGGAGAAGGGAGAAATGATTGTATATATTGTCGGAGCTAGTCCAAGGTGAGATACGGATTATGAGGGTCGGGATGAGGGATTTTGAAAGTGGCGGAGAAGGAGGGCGCAGTAGAGCGAAAGGTGCAGGTGAGCCAGATAACGAGACTTGGTAATACTTGGCCCAGAGCGCCCATATCCTTGTTCGCTCGTTCGTTCCATGGAATCGATTCCCTGGGAACTCGTTCGAATACGCTCCTTCGAGTCGATTTGGAAAGGAGGTTTGATCAATGCCTTGGAATCTTGCGGTGGATTCGACCCGTTACTGGTATGGGGTCGCCGAGGATTCATGGAGAAAATCGCCGTAAGAGACGATCAGCTCATTTCGCCGTACCTTGTTTATCAGAAGTGCCAAGGGTTGATGCAGCTCCCTCGCCCACCAGCCCGTGGGATAATTCAGGCGTTCAGCCGGCTCCGAGCCAGATGGATCTAGATGCCGCCGTGGGCGAAGAGTCAAAGTATCACCTTGTATTCGGGCCTGTCGTAGACCCCGATGCCCGTTTCTGATATCATAGGAAGTAGTCTCCCACTAGAAGTAAGCGAACTGTGGGACTCACAGCGACCCCGAGATCACTTTGGTCCATCCTGCCACACGCGATACTCCGCCGTGATGTATAGTATATTAGAAACCGGTAACTGCGGGCATCGTTCTCTTACTCGGGACATACTTTCAGGTGGTCTTGGCTTCCCCTGTGAATCACCAATGGCCCAAGCCGCACTTTCCCATGGCAAGAAGCGGTGGTTAAATCCTCACCACCATGCAGTCCGTTTCACCAATCTCCGACAAATCAAAAAAGTCGTGGAAGTGGATTGATAAATTTGAAGACGTAGTTCCGAGAATCGCGCCAAATCGGCGGACGGCTAACAAGAGCAAAAAGCAGAGTCAATATGATCATATTGAGTACTAAATCGTGAAACTTGGCCATTGGATAGTCGATTTGAGTCCACCACCGCCTAAGTGGGGTGGCTGCCAACCGTGGCGGTGTCGCGGAGTAGTCCTTTGTGGCGTACCACATAGGATAGGGATTGGGTGGAAAGGAGGATGAAGTTAAAAGGCGACCTATTGCTGATATATACATGAAGGAGAGCGGTGATAGAGGAGCTTGACTCATCGAAAGCAGTAGGAAAACACATGGTTTAGAGAAATTGAGCGCTGTCGTAGAAATATCTCTAAAGGGTCGGACATGCTAACTTCATTGACATCCACATAATAGACAAATGAGCTGCAGAGAATGGTGGTCTGAGCGCGTTTGGGATGTTGGTCAATCATCCAAGTCCACGATGGCGCCTCTATTGCCAGCAAGAAGAGAATCAAAAGCAACGATAAAGGGTAAACCAACCTCAGAGCTTACTCTTCCCAACGCCCCATATTTCTGCCCCAGGATTATTCATGTTCTTTCCGACCGTTCCAGGTGGTGGCGCGGGCCACGAATCTGGATTCTCGGAGGTGATCAGTGAGGTCGCTTTGATCAACGTCTCCTCGGCTTCTCGCTCAATGCGCTTGACCAGCTCGTCGCACGTGGGGATATCGTGGATGAGGCCAATCACCTGGCCCGCTGTCCACACCTATCTCAATGTCAGCACTCGCGACCAAACCCGTTGCTGACACCTAGCCTTACACCATAGTCCACATCTCCGTTGATAAAGACCTGCCTCCCCCTTTTCCCACTAACATAGGGCGCCACATCCTCAAATTTCCCACTCTGGCTCTCTTTCTCGACCTTCACCGCCTCCTTCGCTATCTTATTCGCAAACAAGCGTGAAGTATTCTTCCACCTTCTAAGCACAAGCTCCGTATCCGTCTCTTGCGCATCTACAATCGCCTCCTTGACTTTCAGATGTATCGGCGCCTCAACGGTACACATGAACCTCGTCCCCATATTGATCCCCTCCGCTCCCAGACTCAACGCCGCAGCAAGACCTTGCCCATCTGCAAAACCCCCAGATGCGATGAACGGCACTTCCAACGACTGCCGCGCCCGGCTCAACAGTATGAAATTGGTGATGTCCGACTCCCCAACGTGCCCGGCGCACTCAAAGCCATCAATAGACAGAAAATCAACCCCTAGCTTGACAGCGCTCTGCGCATGCCGGATAGTCGTGCATTTATGCAGTATAGTGCAGCCTGCGGCTTTCAGCTGCTTGATCACAGGTCCAGGGCTGTTCCCAGCAGTCTCAACGATCTTGATGCCTTCATCTATGATGATTTTTGCGTAGCCGTGGTAGTCGGGAGGGACGAGGGCAGGAAGGAGGGTTAGGTTGACGCCGAAGGGGAAAGAGGTCATGGTGCGACATCGGCCGATCTCCTTGCGGAGGTCTTCAGGAGTGGGTTGCGTGAGGGCTGTGAGCTTGGAGACGGGCTTTCAGTAACCATTTGCTGAGAGACGAGGTGGACAGTATACTATGCCGAGTCCCCCTGCATTACTGACGGCGCTGGCAAGTTCTGCATAGCCAACCCTGAGGATAGACGTCAATCATGACACCGATGTGCTAGAATATCGAATACTCAGGAGTACCATTGCATTCCACCTTGAACTACAGGAACTAAAGGAGGATCAGCTCATGCTTCAAAACTGGTCTCACAAGGCCGCCCCACTCTTGATACCAAGCTGCTTGGTCAATTGCGTGCTGAAAGGCATGGTGAAACGACGTCTGGAGCTCGCGGACGAAGTTCAACGGAGTGGAGTATGAGGTGAGCTCGACGAGCAGGAATTCAAGCTGTCTTCTACATTGCTATTGCATGTTCGTACACCAAATCAAGTACGTGCACAGCGCGGACCTGAACAGGCGGACCTCGGTTCAGAGATGCCGAGGTCCAATGTCTCATTCCGCGCACGTGACCTTGTTCCTGTCCTCAAAGTATCCGCTGTAGCTTCAACGCACATATACTACATACATGTACTTGGCTTATGCACGTTAGGTATGTTGGAATACCTCCAAGGAGAATCCTCTGCAATGGCAGCAGTGGGTGCACATTCGCTGGGTAGCCATTGAACACAGAATCCTCCAACTTGTTGCTCCCTTCGGATCCTCCGGCTGTGTCAGCTCACGTTCATCCTTTACCACTGTGTCGCTTTAGCAGTGGGTCACTGCTCATGTGAACCCTCGCCGGTGCGTCAATAACTCCTTCAAGCTTGCAAAGTAGCCCGGCTCTTGTGTAGCAATTCTTAAAAGGAGCATCCATTTCGGCGCAGGAGATACATATATGCTAGAGACATGACTACGATCTATTAGATCATGAGGGAATCGTTCAAGTTTTAAGTATCAGTAGAGGATCAACCTTCAGGTTCTCGAGGAAGTCTCCATCATCACGTCTTCGTCTTCGTCGTCATCTTCACTGGATATCCCATCTGCTTGCCGATCATCATCACTGCCTCCAAACTCTTGAACTGTGAAGTACCATCTCATTGTGTTTGATAGCTCTTCCACGCCCTCACAATACCCCTAGGCAACAACAAGCTCAACCCATTCTGCTCCACCGACGCCGTCTTTGCCGTCTCCTCTTGCGGCGATCGATGCGGAAGCCTGGCATATCCGTCAGTCGTTTGTGCACACCACCTCACGAGAGTTGACTCCTCACTTACATCGTCCCATGAGCATCCCCTACCCGATGCACAATCAATGCCCCCGTCCGATTGACCACCTTCACCCCATAGCGCGCGTAGTAGAAATGCCTCCCCTGCTCCTCCGGCACCGCGCGGTTCGTCGTCAGCGAAACCACATACTCGTTGTCATTGCTCTCACTGTGCGTGAAGCGCGTGTAATCCTGTCCCGCGAACGCACTCAACGGCCCCAGATGCAGGCCTGTCAACTCATAGACTCGAGTATCTATCACCGCAGAGACGTGAGCACCGGCAGGAGGACACCCAAAGGAATTCCAGTCCATGCGGGGGAGCCCCGCGGTGGTTGTCGGAGCGTCGAAGTCGTCAATGATGGCCTGAGGTAGGACGGCACGGCTGGCGCTCCACAGCAGCGCCGTCATGGACGTGGCTTCGTGGATGCACTGCCGCAGGAAGCCTGTGGTGTGCGTGGTGCGCGAAAGACCACGGCACCAGGTCAGGATTCGGGGGACGGCGGAGCGAGAGCCCGGGGTGTAGCCCAGCTGAGGCATCTTGCCGAGGTCGTCGCGGCGAACGTCGCGCACCATGTTGCCGAGATTTAGGGCGGTGGTGTTTAGGTAGCTTAGCAGACCGGAGGCGAGCGTGGAGGGGGGATGGGCGGCGATGAAATCGTACATTACGAAGCCGAAGATGGCACTCGTGGAGGAGTCGATGAGGATGCTGTTTTCTCGGACGACGTGTGACCAGTCGCCATCCTACAGCGTCAAATCAATTCATCAGCTTGACTCTATCAAGAGTCGGAGACGGATTCACGACGGTCTTACCGCCTTAGGATGCGTGTTTTGACTACAGACAGCCTACGACGAAGGCGGAAAAGGACTGTAAACTACTATGCCAAGGGTATAGATCCGCACACCTACTTTCATCTCCACAACCTCAACCTTCCTCCCAATCCTCCGATCCTTGAGCGTCCGCCCATCGAAGTATCCCCGCCATGCCTCCGCCGCTACAGCGTCCTCACAGCCCCATGCGTTCTTGGGAGGCAAATATTCGCCCTTAGAGCGAGGCTCGCAACGTACGACGTTGAACGTCGAGAGCAGCGTCTCCTGATCCGCATCGGTCCAGTCCTGGCATAGAAGCGACAGCAACTCCGGGCAATCGACAATTGTAGTGGGATCGCGGTCGGGTGGGCCAGAAGGCAGGCTCTGGCTTTGTCCGCTTCGGGGTGCACGTTGCGCTTCGAGGAGAGGGTCGAGGTGGGAGGGTGAGGAGTTGCTGGAGGACATGTTGAGGGTGACCGGGGGATGGGAATGGAATTTTGAGATTGTTGGGGATAAGTTGAAACAGCTTCCGATTCTATGTGAATAGGTATGTCAAGAAGATGGACATCTTCACTGAAGAACAAGTGTGGAATAACAGCAAGACGCGGAGATGAAACGGTAGGCTCCATCAATGATGAAGAGTGTTATACAATCAAAGTGGAGAACGTAGTGAACGTACAGTAGAACAGCCGAGAGAGAAGTACATCATCTAGTACGGAATCAGCTTCTGTTATCCATAAAGCGAACTATTGATCAAAAACAAACGAGTGTTGGAAACTCGGTGGAGCTAAAGAAGGGCGTGAGATTAAATCACAGCTTGAAGGTGTTGAAGCCCAGGTATCAGGCGGTATAACGACTACTCCAGTAAGAAAATGTAACGAAGCAATATGAGAGTTTTATGGGGTGTCGCTTGAGAGCTGTAAGATGTCTGAGAGAGCCCAATTCGAGACCATCATCGAAAGCAGCTACACGACCTATAAGCAGTCTATAAAGTCTATCGGACAGAAAAATTCATGTCGACTGCGAACCCTGTTGCTTCATCAGCCTTCCCAGGGATTGTTGAGGTTTCTGGCCGCCAAAACTTTTTATGTCCACCTAGAGCACTCATATGTTTGGTCCTCTTAGGAGCTTAGCACTATTGATAGAGTTCTGTGTGGCCATCATAGCTGTAATGCCAGGAAGATAGCGAGATCGGATGAACCGGTTATAAGCGGGTACCCAAAGGACTACCTCGACTAGGGGGCCCTACAGCTACTAGTTACCCGTGTCAGATGAGAGTAATGATGTGAGAGTCGAGCACCATACCTTGACCTACGGATTTTATGGCTGGCGTGCATTCGGAGATCTCGCAAGTCCTGCGTGTTTTGATTTGCTCCTCCTGAATATAGGCTCAACGATGTTCTGAACGGAGGTCGATACGTCTCCTCGGAGGCTGGCGCTACAGCACCCGTACATCGCCAAAACGCTGTGCGAACATGCCAAGCGCCTTGATAGGAAATATATACTTGTAATTCGGGTAGGAGATCATACTATTAATCAACTTATTGTCAGAGTCAACGCTTTCTCTCATTCGCGGAAATGATGGGTTTTGAGTTCAAACTTACCAGCTTTTATTGAAGACCCCTTCGATAGCCTCCTGCGCCCAGCCACCCTGCGGGAGCTGCCTACTCATCACTAATCTGATTCCATCTTCGATAGATCCTTGTTCTGGATATCCGGCATGCATGAGTCCGATCAAAGCCCAACAAGTCTGCACAACTTGGGTGTTCGCATGCTCTGTGTAGATGCCAGTCTCACAGCTTTTGTAGCTTTCGCCCCATCCGCCATCCTTCCTCTGCTTGCCGACGAAGAACTCACACGCGTTGCGGACTCGAGCACTCGTTTCGTACGTCTCGCCTACGGAGGCTAGTGACTCGAGAGCAAACATGCCAGCGTAGGTGAAGCAGATGCCCCAGCTGCCGTACCATGAGCCATCTGCTCGTTGAGCTTTGCGGATGTATTTGACTGCCCCGTCAAGCGTTCTGGCGATGTCGTCCTTTCGATACTCGGGATCTTGGCTCGAGAAGAGAGACAGGGCGGTGACAACTGCGGTGGTACATTCAGGATAGTCATACTCGACCATGATCCGCCCGAAGACTTCCGCACCGTTCAATTGTTCCAAGTAGTTTGAACCTCTTGTGGTCTCGTAGCTTGCACAACCCCCAGATGGATTTTGCAACGTTAGTAGGGTGTCGACGGCATCTCTGAGCCTTTCATCCGATATAAGGCGCGGAAAGCCTGGTATTTCTTGCAGCATAATCACAGATTTGAGTCCTTCGCTGGTGCAGTCACTGACAGTATAGCCCTGCTCGCGCGTGCTGAATGCCCAAGCCCCCTTTCGCCGATGGCGGTAGCAGACATCCGGTTCCGGCACATCCTCTCCAATCTGCTGATCGTCTAAGAATTCATGGGCCTTGGCCAACGTTGATTTCCAGCGGGGATCGGACGCGAGCCCGGCTTCAACAACCGCTTGGATAAGAAAGGATGTGTCCCAGGTCTGGACGCCGTTTGTGCCATTCATGAGCATACCTTCGTCTTTCATCCATAGAAAGTCATGTAAGCGCTCCCTGTGTCGCTTGACGGAGTAGCTGTCTGGACCCTCCTGGATATAGCAGGCCAGAAAATTCATAGGACTATTGACAGGGCCAAGGTTCGAGTAGTCGGTGTTCTCGTCTTCTCGCCGGATTAGGTCGAATGTGTAGTCTTCCGCGCGCTTTATCAGAGCATCACTCCTTAGATAGGGCACCCAAAGATAAACTAGGGCCCAATTGATAGTGTTGAGAATGCCGCTCTTTGGATGGTAGTTGTCTCGATCCGATATCGTGTTTCGATGAGAGGCAAAGTCGATGGATGAGTATGGTTGCGTATACAGCTCATGTCGAAGTTGAAGGGTGAGTGCGGTTGACGTGTATGAAAACTTGTTGGACCAGATGTAAGACATTGGGAGAAAGACTTGTCGCATGTGGATCCACCAACGCCAGGGAGCTATTGGCACCCAATTCGGTAGAAGCCTACCAAGTAGATCAGAACCCGAAGTGATTCTCGTGGCACGATTGGGAGTTACCATAGCTCTGGTGGGGCAGGATTGACAGCCTCCCACTCCATGACGCCGAGAACGCTGAGCCAGAACTTCGCCCAGTGGGGTCCTTTAATCGCACCACCAAGTTGATGCAATTTTCCTCGCGCCTTGATCATGCGGCTATCTTCTTCGGAAGCTCCCAGTAATCTCAAGACGACATAGTTCATGGCTGTCCCAAAGACTGAGCTTTCGCCCTCGATGTGTAGACCCCAACCTCCATCTTCCGGATGTTGTCGAGCAAAAAGGTATCTCTTAATCTCGATGGATATGTGCTCCGGTATAGGCGTCTCGGTAACGTACCAAGCAATGACCAGGCCCGGCAGCAAGAACAAGGGTCCGCCGTACTCACAAGCCCAATTACCAGGAGGAAGCTGCTGGTGGGAGAAGAAGCTTAGTGCGTTAGCCGCAGACGCCAGCGGAGTTGTTGCTGAAGGAAGGTCTGGCAAGTCCTAGAGCTGTCAACGGAGAGGTTCAACGGTATAAAAGTGCACAAAGTTCGAACCAATGGTAGACCAAGGTGGTGCCTATCAGCAAGGGTTTGCGGCCATTCTGTTGCCTGCTTGTCGGAGCTCATATAGTGCCAGGTCTGACGACCGCGCTCATCGAGCAATCGCCATCTTTCTAGATCCGTGCACTGGTCCTCCCTGTGGACAAGAGTGGTGTTTCTCGGCGGGGGTTTCTTTGTGACGCCATTTGGCGCTTGACTAATGAGAGTGACCATGGTCGGTGAGAGCAACGAATCTGTCACTCACACCGCATGCATCGAATCATGTGTTGAATCCACTGGGACACCAGGGTGTCGCAGGGACATGAGCATAATCATCGATCTAGGAAAGAGAGAAAGTAAATGATCGTGGGATCTCGACGGGACAATATGCAGGTACCTCCAGAAGAAGCAGGGGTAGCTTGACTAGCGTGTTACTTTAATTATGCTTGAAAGCGTTTGTGCAGACTGCAGAGGAAGGCAAAGAGAAAGTTACATGTATATGTACTTGTACTCTACTTTTTCAATGTAGCTCATAACAAAGCGAGAATTCTCAGGTGTGCGACTGTTATCTTGAGTCCAGTTGCCAAGCAATGGCCTCAAATTATTGATGATTGTAGAATATCGTGCGTGATATTGCTAGCTCTCATTCCATCGACAAATTAGTATAGTGCTTCTTACTCCTCGCAGGTTGTGCGGTTCCTGTAGCTTCTATTATCCCCCACTTGGCCGATCGTGACCATCAATCGCTCAAATCTGGATTGGCAACAAACAGCCTGACCCCTCCTAGGCTCCCCATTGTATTCGCCCTTTCGTCGACGCTTCCCCTTCGTCTTAATTCTTCCGCGCTCTTCCCTTCCTCCCGTCTCGCGCTGCTGGGAGCCTTTAATTGGCCGACATTCCCGAAGCTTGACTCCATCTCAGATGAGCTTCCACTACCTCCATTGCCCGATGGTTGTGTAAAGTAGTCCCCTTTTGAAGAATTATGATGGCTGCCTGGGACCGGTGTCTCCTCCACTTCAGCGATATCTGCGTTCGGACTGCTGTCAGTGGGCGTGCTTCCTTCGCTATACCGGTTCGACGGCCGGCTATTGACGTTGAGAAATTGGTTACTGCTCAGAGAGCTTCGCCCACTTTCTCTTCGGTGGTTGCTTCCTCTGAAACTGTCATCGTCCCGGCCTAATCCATCGTTCTCCACTTCATTCGCACTCAGCCGCATGGGTACACCTCCTCCTACCATGTTGGCATAGCTGTAGCTTGCTGCTTTGGGTATGCCGTGATGCCTAATCTTGCTCCTGACGCCCATGGTTCCACCTCCCATGCTGCCACTCGTACTCGTCCGGCCTTCGATGTTGGGCCCGCTGATTTCTCGGAATGCCCTTGCTTTGGCAGCTTTCTGTTGTGCCAGTAATCTTGGATCCTCATGCTGCGAACGGTCACACCATACTGTTGCCTTTTGTTTTCGCATGAGGGCTACATAGCTCGAGGGACAAATGGATGCCCCCGACCTGGTGGAAGCCGTTCTACTGAGCGCCGTCGAGGCGGATGACGGTGTGCGTGAAGGACCGGTTGCTGTGTAGGTCGTCGAGGTGGAAGGGGTACGGCGGGTTATGTTCATCGCATTGTGGTAATAGGTTTGCGAGGAAGCCGGGCCTTGGCCTCCCTTTCGGGGAAACGTGGAGAAGGTCGGAGTTGTTTGCTGTTGGCCAGACGGTGGAGATACCACGTCAGGTACGATCTTGGTCAGTGGTCGGATGTCACCTCTGTGTGCTGTGATACGAGGAGCTGGAGGGAGAGGTTTGCGATGATCGAAATGCATGGCGCCGGAAGGTCGATAGTCGGTTGCTGCCATCGTGATAAGAAAGGGTGGGTGAGTGTAGCTCTGCCCGTCCAATGAGTCGGACAAAGTTGAACGTTGGCCGGTGACCCGGACGGTGAGTCGCAAAAATGCGGAGACGGGTGGTAGACAAAGGTCTTATGCTGATGGTGGAGTGCGGTCAGCTATTGATGTCATTATACAGCGAAATATTGCTTATCCCCAATCACTAGCTCACCATATGCGTCTAACGGTGCTAGTGCTGACGCTAGTCAGCCCTATGCCAAGCAAGTAGCGTTCAAGACCTTCCCCTTGAACTTTCCCGTCACGTTTACCACAATATCAATAAGAGGGTGAGTAGCGCTGCTTTCTGGTGAATAGTAAATTGTTCAAGACTGACTGACCCTTACGAAGGGGACACTAATTTTCAAGAATACTATTGGAATATAGCGACTAAGAGCTTTCGATTGTACAGGACTGGAGGGATCTGGATGGGCCTGGATGATAATGAGGCCTAATTCTCTTGTTATGCCGACTAGTAAGGAGGAGAAAAAATTTCTAATAACTTAAAACGCTGGATTGTACGGAATGTATGTACGATTGATTTGACTGGCCTACAGGACTTAGGAATGACGCGGATCGCATCTGGGTCCTTTACCTCAAACGATCCAACGTCGGATTTATCGCCTAAGGCGAGGAGTTCTCATAATGTATCATCTCGATCAGGGCGCCATTTGGGTAGGATGACGCCTTCTGCCTGATCATGCTGATCATCGCTTTCACGATCATAGAGCTTTATGGCGTTCATAGCAGGTCTTTGTTTTCTACTCCCCTCAAAAGCTGGCTTGGAATCATAGGTGGTAATCAGCCAGATGGTTGTGGGAGTGGCAGGGGAAGATGTACTTAGAATACGTAGTAAAGGAGGTGAGGAGAGGTCGTATGCATATATCTTGCCAAAAAGTGGTGATTCCTGCTTTGCACACATCTATGATCGAGACATGTCTGGTAGGTAACGGCAATGTAATATTAGATGGTCGCCTCACAAAGTACAAAACCAATCTGATCTCCTTGACGTGCCCCTACTCCTTCGCTCCACGTGCCTTCAAGATCCTCACCACCTCTTCGCAACCCTTCTCCTCCGCCAACCTCAACGCACTCTTCTCCTCCACTCTCCCCACAATCTCATTCACATCTGCTCCGGCCCCAACCAGCACCTTCACACACTCCACCCTCACCCTCCCCCTCCCAGCCGCAAGCTGCAGCGCCGCACTCCCCTCCCACCTCGCCCCCCCATTCAACAGAACCCTTATTGTTTCCGCCGCCTCTTCGTCCTTCATCCATCCATCTACAGCCGCAGCAGGCGGCTTGAGTTGATACTGTCCCCAGCCGCAATTCCCGCGGTTCGGATCCGCGCCCCGCGCGAGTAACAATTTGACCAGCTCGGTCTTGGCGAAGGCGGAGGCGCCGGTGAGGGGGGTGCCGGCGTAGCCTGGGATGCGATAGTTGATATCGAGACCGGCATCGAGAAGACAGGCAAGGACGTCGGGCTTGTCGAGATCGAGTGCGGGAATGATCATTCGCGATGGTTCGGCGCCAAGGGATATCGCATATCTGAGTGCAGCGATGTTCTCCGATCGAGCGGCCTCTTTGGCGAGGTCGTGGAGTTGGGATCGGGAGGATTGGGCTGCTGCGGTGTCGAATGCTTCTATTTCTTCGTGATTAGATTGAGCAGCTTATTGGAATGCGGAACGTACCTTTTTGTGACGGAGAAAGAATACTTGTCGCCATCCTTGGATCCTGGAGAGATGTTGTGGATGGTGAATTCAATGATGGAATGAAGAACAATGGGCTTCTGGTAGAAAGTTTTTGATATTGGGGAATTTTTGACTCGGACTTGACACGTTTCTTATAGTTGCAAGACTTACAAAATCTACAATGTTTCGCACTAGTGCCAGTAGTAGTCCTCATATCCACCTACCACTGCAGTGTTACAAATGTATTTGCTAGGCTGCAGCCAGTTGGCAGGTGTGGAGGGGCAATCCCGGACTGAGGCTGAGCTGTATCAAGGGATGCAGAACATCCTTTAGCTGATTCCTTGGTATGAATGACATCAGACATTTCTTGGGGAAGTTTTCGATCATGAATCCTGGGGGGGGGTCCAAGAAGATGGCTATCTAAAGAGACTATCTATTCCAGCGATGTCATCAAATCTGCCATTGCATACGCAAATGCGAACGGTAAGTCTTAGAACTAAGCCACCAACCCCCCTCTTTCGGTCCATCAGTCCTACGATGCTGATATTATGACGTGCAGGAGGCGTCACGATCTGGGACGCAGGCCTGAGTACGTATGAAGTGGATCTCGACGCACAAGCAAAACAAGCCAAGAAAGATGGTAAGAAAACCTGGAGTTTTGAAGATTCGAATGCATTTTGGGTCAACATGTCCAAGGCCTTTGCCGCTGTCTCGTCCGGAGAGGTCGTGGTCGTCCTCCCGGCGGGTAAAGACAACAATCCATACCTACCAGACGGAAGCTTCTTCACCCTATACGAATGGCCGATTCTGAAGGACAGTAGCCAGAACGCAGGTGTGACGAAGGTGACTGCCTACGTAGGCTCAAGTGATGGGTCTGCGCCGAGTGGAGCAGGGCAGGTCATTTGGCCATGTTAATCGAGTGATGGTTTTCGAGGCATTCTGTATTATTGTCGAACGGGACCCGGCGTCCAGTGCCACGAATTGTTGTTCTAGTGCAAGAGTCGATTGCTCTGGTAGCCGGCAGATAGTGTCGGGGAAAAAAAATGCAAGGGAATCTACACCTGTTCCACGACTAGCATCACTTACCCCTGTCTTGATAGTATTGTCTTCCAAAAATATAACGCGTTTTGTGTGGATAATGAGAGATGAAAAAACAATTACATTCGATCTGTGTCCCTAGGGGCCCTTTTTGCGTTGCGTACCCCCAGATCACATTTGCTGGATTGGACGAAGAAAGGCTGTTTCTGAGACTACCTACATGTACTTTCCCTCTGAAGGGGCGTGGACCATATTTGCTTACTTCTGAAGTAAGTCTTGAGGAAATGGTACTTCACCGCAATGCTAATACATAAGTACTATACACTACCCCAAACTTGTTTAGCGCAATATGCACTTCGATTAAGGTAGTGTACCGGCCACAAGTACATATTTACCAATCTTACATTGCGATAGATGCATGTTCTGGATGTATGAGATGTTGACTCGGTTATTGATCAATTCCCCTGCTCGTCGAAGCTCTTGACTCAACTGACGCGTCCCATCTTGCGTTTGTAGTGAACCGATTTAATTTGATCGGCCCTCTATGGAAGGACGTAGCCTCCATCGCAGATGATGTCAGTACCAGTAGTATAGCTTGATGCATCAGAGGCGAGGTAGAGGAACGCTCCCTTGAGCTCATGGACTTCCCCTTCTCGTCTAACCTGAGATTAGCCTTCGGCAACTCGTAGGAAGCATGGAGACCGACCCCATAGGTATCTTATCCCTCCATATGTTCTTCGTCTCTATAGGCACGAAGTCAGATATATCAGTGGCCATGTAGCCCGGAGACACACTGTTAGCTCGCGCGAACCGGACCCATTCAACAGCGAACGAGCGAACTGGATCACATCAGCCTCGCTCTTGCTTCGAAGCGCCGTTAAAGAACCCTCACCGAGGTGAATGATGCCGGCTTTGGCGCCATTATAGGCAGCCTGAAGTTGAGGAATATTGACAACGTGGCCGCTCATGCTGGCAGTAGCGATGAAGCTTCCGTACCGATAATCCTTGAGCGTCCTGCCATAGATGTCTGTCCCCTGCTCTTTCTGCCGCCGCCAGACTCGACCAGCCGCCCTGGCACAGTAGAAGGTGCTATCAAGATCTGTCGCTACGACCTTGCGATAGTGATCGATTTCACCATCGAGCATCGGCCCTTGGGTCCATGGTATGCCAGCATTGGCAACGAAGATATCTAGGCGGCCATTGAAATCTTCAAGGACTTGATCGACAGATGCTTCGACTTGTTTGTGGTCCGTGACATCGGCTTGGTATGCTCTGCCTCAACCCTCAGAGACATTAACATCCATACATGAGCGAATGACGCTATCTTCTCACATTGTACCCCATATTCCTCCTCGATCTCTTGGGCCCGATCGAGAGCTTTCCTGTTGCTGTGGTACCATATTGCGACATTTGCTCCTGACTCGGCCAGGCCTTGAGCCACTGCTAGGCCGATACCAGCCCCAGCGCCGGTGACGATGGCGGTCTTGCCTTTGTTGGTGAAGAGCGGTACAACTTTCTGCTCTGATGGAGCAGTGGTGTTGCCGTGCCGGAATCGCCCACCCTGTAATGGCCCATCCAGCTGAGCTGGTTCTTTCTCAATGTTTTGAATCAACATCTTTTCAGGAGGTGTGTTTGTGATCACATGGAGAGATGTCGTGAAGCCTGGTGTAGAGAGACCCGGGCTTTCAATCACGTTCCTTATCGATTGGGATCACGTGCTCAGGATATATTCAGGTAGCAGCGCCTGAAAACCTTACAATTTCCAGATAAAGTAATTGACATTCAGCCTCTCTATTTGAGGCCACCTGAAATCTCTTCTCATAGCTGTACTGACCTCATGTGAACGCCACCGCGCAAGAGGACACAACTAGGGCCATCTTTGTCACATACATTTATGACGCAATTAATACCATCCGCATCGCAGTCTTACGCTACAACGCCAAAGCGGTCCAACGACGACTATTTCGTGGACCAGTGATTCGTTCCTGCATCCGGGAGGGGATTCGATCTCATTTGAGCTAGCCTTGAGCAGTAGGCCTCATTTCCTCGTTGTGCCCAACCCTGATCACCCTGATCACCCTGACCGTGTTCTGTGATCAACCCCGTTGCGACCTGTGCCAAAAGAAGATCCTTCGTCGGCTACTTCCCTTCGAAGGTCATCTTCGTCGAGTACTGACCTGTTATACCTCCGTGGTCACCTGGGAGGAAGCTTGATATTTCCAGTCAGAGTGACGGCCATGTCAGAATTGTTGGCCAGGTATGCTTGACCGCCAGGCAGGCTCGCATGATTTCCATGGCGGACTCAGCTACCGAGTAGGGTGACGCTATTGTTTGACTAGCGCCGTTGGCGAGGAAGATATTCGCCGCGCATGAATTGGCAGCCCACGTAGATGGGATGTTCCTCATCATGGAGCTCCATACTACAGGCTGTGAGGAACTGCTACCAGCGAGTATGTGCTCGAGTACGTTTGCACAGTCAATCATGGAGATTTCATAGGCCTTCCCATGTGTCCGCTTTGAACCGTAGCATGACGGTGTTGCTTGAGCTGACAGAAATAGTATTGTGATTAACAAGAGTCGGGGTCCCATCTTCCGAAGTCACTGCCGTTGAAGGAACACTATTGTCCTCGCTGAAGTCAAACCTGGTGTTAAGCTGACAGTAGTGGGTCCGAAATAAAAGGTCCTCTTCGATTCTTAGGAGATAAGTGAGAGAAGTCAATCTCATCAGTAAAATCGATATAGGAGCTCTACAGGTTACAGTTGTCCCTCATAATGTTGTAGATCACCATGCCATTATTGCGGCTAAGCTTGACGCACGTGGCGACATGGCGAGCCAGTCAGATAAGTGGGGATGCCGTTCATATATCCGATCATATGGCTTTCTGAACTATGACACCCTATATGCATTGCTTATCCGCCTCAATATCCGACTAGCAGCTCTTCCCGGGTACTCAACGGTTGGCTGCAGGGGGTCAGTCAACACTACGAGAGTCTTGATACTGCAAGTAAGCACACTCGATTCATAAGAATACTTCGAGCGTACTTATTGTAACGCATCGTGAAAAGATGACCTGTTCTTTTCCATGTCGTGACATAGCACAAGTTTGGGGAACCGATCAAGGGGTCCCAGGCGAATGAAGAGAGTGAGGGGTGCGCGGTTCCCCGGTCGTCTCGTGCTGAACGGAGTGCTTATGATGGGATCTTCGAAGCGTTAGGGTAATTTCGGCCTGAGTATGCTGCTTTTTTCGATTCACTTGGTGGCCGATTTGCGTTTTTCGAAATCACCCGAGCTAGATTTGGCTGGACATTATACTGCTCTTGCACCGAAAAAGTATGACCAGTCAAGCCTATCTGCTCCCACTCTTCAAGAACAAGCCATAGAGTAAGTTTCGTGTCAATTCGACGCTTTCTTTCGTAGCTAGAGCAATGGTTGTTGATGTTTCTCCATTCCTGAGCTTCACCCCTTGCTGAGACTTGAGAGAACTTCTGCCACTTCCCTTATCCTACCATTGTCCTGATCAAGGACGTTCTGCAGCAATTCCTTGAGCATGCTTTATTACGCTTGATAGGCAAAGTATCCGAGCTGCAGCGACAGACAACAGCTTGTAGTATTCTATGATACAATTGTTTCCTTACCTTCCGCCCTCGAAATCGTACTTTTGGCTCCACCAGCTCATTTCGACCAGCTTCACCAACTCCTTTAGAGCGCAAAAAACAATCATGGCGCTTAGTATCACTCCGTTTACCGTGATTGTGTTAGTTATCGTTGGTGGGGTTGTTTTCGTGGCATTGGGAATTACTTCCGTGATTCTTATCCTCCGTAAAAAGCATCGTCGCGCTCTTCTTTCGATGAACACTACGAGTGTACGCAGACTAAGCGGATTCCCTGGAGGGAATGTCAGCATGGCAGATGCAGACATCCCAAGCTTTCCACGAAATCGAGCACTGTTGCGCAGCTCGACCCGCATGCCCCATGGCTACCCTACCCCTTATGCAGCGATCTCTTCAAGCGAAAGCTTACCACGCCGTCAATACTTGTACAAGACTTCGGGCGCATTGACCTCTAACCCTACAGCACCTGACACAAGTGCACATCAGCAATCTTGGCCTTTACCACGGCGACTGACTAGATCCTCGATTACTATGATACCGCTGGCGAAGTTGAAAGGAACTGGCATGTTGACCAATACAGAGCGTCAGACGGACCTACCTCGTTCGAAGACCGAACCACGAAGCTCGTATCAAGTAGCTATGCCGACTGGAAGTCCGCTATCCGAAGTCTCGCCCAACGCAGCGCTAAGACCAAAGCCTCTGTCGATCACCAAGAAACGCAGTGTCTCTTACGGTACGTTGCCAACTTCCTTGACAGGGGCCGGAAACCAAGCAAGACTGTACGATGCCGATTCGATGAAAGCGGAAGCGGTAAATCTACACCCACTTCGAAGAACAAGAACAGGGTCAACCAGCCTGTGCGCCCGGCAATCTGGCTTGGCTCCCACGCAGCCTGTGCCTCCTTTGCCGCTTAACATCGTCTCGAAAAGTTTCCAGAGCATACGCAGTCCGACTGAACACCGAGGATCTGAGCACAGTCTTCTAAGCGGAGATACTTCGATACTCAACGATGGAATCTCGAAATGCTTTTCCCAAGCCGAAACGGACCTCACCTCCCTCAGCATAGTCTCGCCACATGATCTAGGGTCCACAGAGCTAGGCCTGGAGGATGATGAAAGCTTCAAGTGGGACTCGGGAAATCTAATTCGAGCTGCTAACCCGATCGATGCTTTGAAGGAGGCGAGGCTTCGTCCACAGCTACAGACCAAACACTCATCCCACGCCAGTATCCAGCAGCATGTACCTCGAAGCGCTAGCAGTGGTTTGTCTATATCCCTGCTGGATCTTCTTCCATCGCATAATACGTCCAGTACAACACTGAACAAGGATGGCTCGCCTTTACAAATGCTAAAAGAGGCTCGAGGGCTAGCCAAGAAGGCTCCGCCAAAACGGACGCCAACACCGTCGTCGCCACTCAGTCGGAAATCAATGTTCGAGATCCACGAAGACCCCCTAAACAAGCATTCTTCCACTATCCTGCAGGACGTCTCTGGGAATGTTCTGTTTGGAACATATCACCTTGGAGAAGTCACGGACAGTCCAATGCATGGCGGAATCAATCCACGCCCGTTATCTATTGCCACCAGCGATCCTTTCCAATACGAACAGGGAACAGCGCTCAGCAACAGTAAAGCTGCGAATCTGAAAGGGAGAGAGAGAGGTCATAAGCGCCAAAACTGCGTTCGAATCTCTAACATCCCAGTCATCATTCCCTCTCCAGTAGGCTTACTACCTACAACCGAAGAGCCAGAAGAGCCCACCAAAAGAGACACCGGTCAAGTCTCCAAAGTCAACATCGCCGCCAACCATCCACCGCCACCACCCCGCCCGGTCTTCGATCCTATATGTACAACACCGACCCCAGCACCCCGTGCTTCCCGACTCTCCATGCACCCTTCCTATTCCCTCCTCAACTTGCACAACCCCTTCCCTCGCAGCTCCACCCCATCGCCTCTTTCAACTCCCACACGACAACCCTCTGAATCCCGCTCCTCGGCGGCCCACCCGAATCGTAGAAAACCAATCTTCGACGTCCCACCCACCGCGTCATTCACATTCACAACCCCGGAAAAGCCACCGCCATTACCGAGTGTGCCTCAGCTCCGACCAGCATGGGAGATCAGCCTCAAACCCACGATCCCATCCGCGCTGCAAGCCTGCAAAGACCCTTCATTATCTGCAGAAGGCAAGATCCTCGAACCCCGTCCTTCATCCACCCTCTTCCCCTTCCCTTCACCACCTCATCCTCCACGAGTCGGTGGTCCCCGAGCGCTCCCGCCTACAGCTTGGCGACGCAGCCCCACCAGAGGCCGCGTTGCGAAGGTGAACAGCTCCGGCAGCTGGGCGCCTCCGACGCGCGTCTCAGCGAGCCCACGACGCGACCTCAAGAAGTTTGTCGCTGCATTACGAAGGGAAAATTCCGACGCCAGCAGAATATTCGAATTCGAACGATCAGATAGCTACAGGAAGAGTCATGAGAGGTATTGTAGCCTGGGTGGTAATGAGAGTGAGGGTAGTGGGGACGAGGTCGACAAGGAGAACGATTTCTTTTACGGGTCTAAGGCGGAGGGTGGTGGGAGGGGGAAGAGGAGGGAGAGGAGTGAGACTTGTAAGGCTTTTGAGAGTGTGCTTAGTGGTCCGAGAGCGATGCCGGGTGAGACGAGGAGAACGGTTGGTGGGTTAAGGCTGAGGGCAGAGACAGAGATAGGGGAGCACAGGGCGGCGGAAGGACTGTATGATGAGTCGGGGTTTTTGAGGGTGTGATGTTCGATTTCAGACGTATTCCGGTGACGAGAGCTAAGACTCTGGCGTGGGATCGGCTTAAGATACTAGTCACTGCGACCGTAAAAAGGTCGTGGAAGGTAGTGTCTTATACATTGGGGTTTTGTAGAGGCAGGTTTTCACAGTATCTTACAGTCTTGGATTGACTGATCAGGACCCATCTTTGGCGAAAGGAGACAGCGGAAAAAGAGTGTTTTTAGCACTCTGAATTCCATACCATTGTTAGTTATGAACTTCAGAGATGGGATCTTACGACTTGCACACGAATCTATTTTTCACATAACTAATGTGTGCGCAATCTTAGGGTTATACGAATTAAAGCCCTAGATATTTTCCTCCCTGTATCCGTCGATCCATATTCGGTACTCCCAAACATCTTAGGTAAAACCAGGACATGTGCACGGCGGTCTTAGACTGTCAATGTTTGACTCACAGCTCATAGAACATTCCATCCAGGACAGTAATGGCTGATGCACTCGACAGCATTTCTTGCAAGCATCAGCAATATCTTATAACACTTCGAGCATCCGCGAGACATTCGATCAAGTAACAGACTTGATGTGCGGAACAAATTTTCCAAAGTTTCAGAGCATTTTGATCTTCCATGACGGTAACATTCGCCTGATTCTTCTTCCAGCATGAATGGAAACTAGCACACTCAGACGTGTAATTGCAAGGATAACCTGTCATGGAAGCGAGTACGAAAGTATAAGTCTTATCCGCTTCGCTTTGAGTCGCTCGGGTCTTCCGCGAAACCATAGTGTGCAGGTACGAAACACAAACTCTCAAAGGCAACAGGTTGTCTTGAGTGCATACTTCCCTTGTTGTGCACACCCTGCCGAATGCTTTGGAACAAGCATGACGAGATTGCGCTGACTACCTGGTTGCAGATGGCTCCAAGGCATAGTCATGACCTACGGCCAATAAGGTGGCTTGTATCTGCGACTATCCGTCTGTGCTCGAACGATAGAACAAGAAGTCTTCCTTTCTCGAGGCCCATTGGATCGCTAGATATACTGCTGGGTTAATGCAGTGTGCGATCACCCGAGGCCAATCGGCTCTTCGCTTGTCTGCCCCAGTATCTCCACTCCATGGTTTCTCGAACTTTGAGCTGTTTCGGGGTTGTGGCGAAGTACATACAGCGGTAATCTGATGAAAAACATGTTTCGAAGTCTATCTTAAAGTCTACCTTATGTCTCCCTAGAAATACCTAGAACCGCCTAAATCTCCTTTCACGCATACTCGGTACACGTTCAATTATATCCCTCCCTAAATTTGACGCTAATATCCTTGCATCGTTTGTGACACTGCCAGCTGATATGCGTTTCCTTCCCGACTTGCAACACCTGTTTCGATGGCGATATAGCGAACTCTCCATGAGGGAGCTTTACCCGGTAGCCTGCGACTAAAGATCGCTTGTCTTATCCATGCCGTAGGACCACATCCCTCGGAATGCTTACAGGGCACCAGAAGTACCTGAAGTGCCTCTCAGGATGGCGAGCAGGTGTTCTACTAAGCTGTCTGACGGGTCTTGCAGTTCTTTGGGTTAACGTGACAGTCATCATCTGGACCCTAGTGAAGCACAATCCAGTCGACGGCACTGGAACATTATTCAAAGGCGATTGCGACAAGACCAAATCATTAAATACAAAACTGCAACTGGGAATCAACATTCTCTGCACCTTGCTATTCGGCGCCAGCAATTATTGTATGCAATATTTGACATCGCCCACCCGACAAGAAATCGACGTCGCACACTCACGCAAAAGCCTTCTCCGAGTTGGTGTGCAAAGCTTTCGAAATTTCAAAGCAATCAGCTGGGAGCGTGTAGTGCTTTGGCTAGCTTTGGGGTTCAGTTCATGCCCTCTCCATTTCTTGTAAGTCATCACAATGTTGAGCTTCACAGCAGCTGATTTCCCATTAGTTATAATGCCACTGTGTTTACCACCATTCAAGCAAATGCATATACAGTATTGAGCGGCCCCGAGGATATCCTCGAAAGCAGCTTCAATGAATCGGCATTTTATCTTGCGCAGGGTGGGGATAGCACCTCGCTGGCCGCAATACAAGAGCTCCGAGCTCGAATCAAGACCACCAGGGATTTTGAAGAGCTGGACTTGCACAGCTGTGTAGAGGCCTACGCGCAGCAATATACGTCTAAATGGGGAGATGTGCTTTTGATCGAGAACTCCACCAGGCTATTATCTCCCTCGCGCAGCAGCCCTAGCTTCTCAAACTCGCAGATTTATACTTCGCAGGTTTATAACAAAGCATCACCTGACTGGGGCTTCTGGAACCATATGGTCTCAGCATGGACTCAAATAGAGTCGGGTACAGCTGATCCACAACCACCGGAGGGTGCGATAATTCTATCCATTGACAATGCGACCAGTGAGTGGAATGCAACCACTTCGAATTGGGAATCACGCAAGTCTTCCCCACCGGACCGGATACCGTTGTACAACCTTGGCAGACCCTACGATTATCAAAGCTCCCCCTTGATATACCCATCGTTCAATTGGCGATGTCCCGTGCCAACATCAACAAATTGTACGGCAGTAGTGAAGAACATGATCTCGAATGGCACACCTTGGAGCCCCTTCGGTGGTCAAGTACTCTATTGTTGTGCCCAGAGGACTCCCGAGCAGTGCACACTCAATTTCAGTGTTCACTTAGCCTATGTCGTTGTGTCCTTTAACATCGTCAAGGTAATTTGTATGTTCCTTATCTTGTGGCGGCATCGAGAACCCGCGCTCGTGACTCTTGGAGATGCGATCAAATCGTTCCTGAATCGGCCAGATATTACCACTTCTGGACTGTGCCTTCATTCAGCAGCCTCTTTGTATGGGAAGTGGCAGGGCAAAGGATCCGAAACCACGCTTCAATGGCGAGCGGTGAAGCAAGAACAGGTCGAACGATCGAGATTTAAAAAACATGTGATTAGAACGCGATATTGGTACCATTCCGTGACGGTACTAAGGTGGCTTGGATGTCTCGTTCTGTAAGAGAGCCCAGTGTCCCTATTCCAGAAAGTGTCATAGTTTATATTATTGCTGACATTCGAAAGGGCTTCAGTTGTTCTTCTTGGAGGATGGCAATCACTCCCACTCGTCGGAATCGGGTCGAGTGCTTCAGGCCCTCTCACCTTCAGCATGCAACCCCAGGCTGGTAGATACGTCATCAGGACCCAATTACCGCTGTTTGCTGCCGCACTGGTGGCTAATACGCCACAGGTCATCGTGAGTTACTTCTATATGGCGTTCAACAGTCTATTGACATGCATGGTTTCTGGTCACGAATGGTTACAATATGCGAAAAATCGACGACCGCTTCGGGTCAGTTCGCCTGAAGGCCAACAAAAAGTACCTATTATCTACAACTATCTTATATCTACTCACTGCCGCTGCTGGGAATCTCAACCTTATTAAGCTGGCTAGCGTCGCAAAGTTTATACATGGTTAGAATCGCTGTCCGCAGTCCTGGCACACGATTCATGGACGACACTCTTATATCGCCATGCGCTTATTCACCTGGAGCTATTTTGATTACATTGACGGTCGCCATGATTTACGTAATCTCGGTGGCATCCATGGGCCTCAGAAAGTATGCGACTGGTATGCCACTTTCCGCTACTTGCAGCGGAGCCATCAGTGCTGCCTGTCATCCGCCACCGGACGACGTTGATGCTGCATTGCTACCCGTGCAGTGGGGAGTTGTGAGCTCCGATGATGGGCTGGGTCATTGCTCCTTCAGCAGCAAAAAGGTCGGACCTCTGATCGAGGGGGCAGCATATGCGTGAGCATATAATTCAGTCTCGTGGATAGCGCTTCCGGAACTCGACAGTGATAAAACATAAGGCATCCGTGGGAGCCATCCAGACATCGTAAAAAGAGACATGCCCTCAAATCGGCAATCGACCGAAATTCGAATGGCGTAGTTCTGCAACGGCTGATTGTATCAATTAGTGATAGCTCGTCCACCACTTCCAAGCCATGGTTTATGTAACTCTCCGAACACGGGAGCCAAAGTTTGTCACGGATCTATGCCTAGTTTCAGAACGCCTACTCTTCCAGGGAGTTCCATGGAAAAGAGGAGCATCTTAAGGCGCCAGAGCGCCAAAGCATGCAGCCATCCGCACCGTGGGCCTCACCACCCAGGATAGGGCGCAGAAGAAGCTTATCAGCAAGGTTCTATCCGCTTGACGACTCTCATTTTGGCCCTGAATATCGATGGCCCCATTCTTTGATATCTTATGTTCTCCCAGGAAATGGATCATGGGGTCATTGACGCAGAATTAGAAGAGGTGTAAATTATTACAAATCGAAAATCATGTCTCGGAGCGATGCTTGCCTAGGCAGCTTCGTATAGCCGTCTGGGAGGTACCCTTGTCTCAGACAAGGAACATTTATGAGATGAGCGGTCAACAGACGCAACGCTGAATTCCGGGTCTCGTTGATGGTATTAGAAGGCCAACTCGCCCAGTTTGAGGAGTAGTTCTGCCTCTGATCTACCGGCGCTGCAACACCACCCACCGCAAACATCGGTAGGTTTTTACCGCCTTTTCAACTCCTGGCATTTTCCCTATCAATTCACTCATCTAACTTATCTCCAGAATTTACCTACCGTCGCCCAAAATACAGCTTTCGTCAAACGCCTAAACCAGCGCGGCAATGGAGCGCGACGCCTGCCAGGACCTGGAGGACCCGCTCCTTCGTGTCCTCGAAATCCTCGATGGCCACAACAAGGTCCTGGAGGGTATCCTCAAATCGAATCTCAGATTCATGCAGGCTCTCAAACCGTTTCTGGACTTGCTGAAAAGAATGCTCTTCTTGCAAGACCGTGCTCTCCTCTTGTTGGAGATCCAGCTGCTTGGGGTGATGGTGTACGCTTTATGGAGGATCTACAAAGCGGTGATGCGCAAATAGTGCCAGGCCAGCTTTAGGCATCCAATAATCCAGGTATGCCAACCCCAATGTGAATTTCAGACAGCTCGAGGAAGTTTTTGCTGATGGACAGCAGACTCGAAAAAGGGCTGTTGCGGGCGCGGTGACGACGGCACTCGGTGACAGAGCAGATAACTCGGTTTCTTTCTTGGCCTTGTCGACGTGGCGAGCCAATGGGCTGTTGCTGGTGCAACAGAACCACATCCCTCGATTGGGTTGGCCTCCAGGGCATTCATAACAATACAGGTTTACTGCCGAGTGAAAGCAGAATCACCTGCATTTCCGGCGTCACAATAGCTTCGGACAGGCTACTGGCCTCGCTGTAACCCGAATGTGTACTGCTATGAGATTAACCTATGAATCATCTCGTCCAAACAGCAAATTCAATCCCCACCCCGAACAATCCGCCAACATACCCACACCTCCTCCCCCTTGCCCCACCAATCATTACCCCCTCCCCTCCCCCCCTCCATTCCTCTTCCCCCCCTCTCTCTCCCCTCCCCCCTCTTCCCCCTCCCAAAACCAACATCCACAGCCTACAACCCTCCACCCCGACAAACGCACCAGCTCCCCCCCTCTACACGCCAAAAACCACCACATCATAGAATAGCAACGTAAAAACCTATGCCCCACAGACCCAAGAATACCAGTCTCGAAGTGGGTATTCTCGCAAATGAGCTGAAGTGTCTGGCTTTCTATTCACATGCCTATGCCTCGTACAAATTTTCGTGCTCGATCAGCATAGACAAGGAAGGGGGGTTTAGGGGAGGATATAGATGGAAATGAGGAGCTGTAATGTGAATTTAGATAGTCCTGGCTGAGGGGGCAGTGGGTATAACGTAGGCGCTGTAAGGTCGTGGGGCTTGAGGATTGGGGTTTCGTGGTTGGTGGCTTTTGGGGTTGGGGAGAGGGGGGGGGGTGGTGGATGGTTGTTTGTTTTGGTAGGTTTCTGCTCTGGAGTCTTTGTGCGCAATCTCCCCACCGAGACACAGCTTGACCATCCCAGCAGTCTCCTCAAGTACTGACTGAAGCGGAACCAATTACGAAGGATGGAGCCCATCGACTTGCCATTCTGTAACCTTTTTCAATCGTCCAAATAGATCTCGATTTTGGTGGAATCGCACAGCCAAAGAATTGGAAGAAGATGGACGTCAGGCGTACAGAAGTGTACTCAGTAGATTGAAAATCGAGAGAGGAAATTATTACAGAGACTACACAGAGAAAGCGCCCAATATATATACCACTTCAAATATAGATACCCCCTGCACGGTCATTCTTTTGTACGATGCCTCATCCCCATCCGAATGGCTTACCTAGCATTCCCACCCCGCCAGCAACACCAGAAGCAGCGCTCGAGGCCGCCCCACCCGCAGCTGAGCCCGCACTGGCTGCACCGCCATAGACACCTTGTCCAGCACTGCCGACTGCGGAGCCAGCGCTACCGAGGTAGCCTTTGGTTTCTGCTTCCTTCGGTTCTTCGCTTTTTGGTTCTTCGCTCTTGGCGGGCGCTTCTTTAGGACTCTCTTCCTCCGTCTCCGGGGGTGTGGGCTCACCCTTGTGCTCATCGCTACTCGGACTGCCTTCAGCTTTGTGGCTCCCTTCGTCTTGGCTCTGCACCTCCTCGCTTGCAGAGTCGTAGTCCGAGTGTGTGTCCTCTTCGTGCTCGTCCTCGTGCTCCAACATCTTGATCGGGCGGGAAGGTATCTCCGTGACCTGGGAGGCTTCATCGCTGTCCTCATCTTGCGAGCCCTTCGCATCGTCCGACCTGTCTGCGTCGCCGTCGCTTTCGTCGGATCCCTTGGTTGCATTGTTGTCGGATTTTGCCTCCTTTGCCTCTGGCTCTTTCTCCTCCGTCTCACCACCAGCGAAGCTAGTCAGACCTTTGCCAGCTTGGTTCACCGCATTACCGACCATCTTGTCCCTGGAGCCGACGCCCGCAAGCCCGCTGGCCATCTTGCCGTATCCGTTCCCTTTCCCTTCTTCGTCGCCCATAGCTTTGTCAACCTCATCACCAGCCTCATCTGAGACTTCTTGCGCCGTTTCACCACGCTTAGATTGGGCAGTACCAGCAAATTGCGCTGCGCTGCCAATGCCTTGACCTAAGAAAGACGCACCAGACTTGGCACCTAAGGCAGCGCCGCCAGCCATCTCCCCAAACTTGGAGCCGGCGTCGCCTCCGAGACCGCCCATGCTGGGGGTGTATTTCTGAGCACTCATTGCCCCGTCTGTCACGGTCTTTCCGGCTCCGGAGGCAGCGTCAGTAGCAGAGCCCGCTGCGGTGGTAGCTGCGTTGCCAGCGAAGCCTGCTGCGTTGGAAGCACCGCTGGTTGCGGAGCTTGCAGCCTTCGTAAAGGCGTTGCTCGATTTGGAGGATGGCGAGGTGAAGATGTCCTCGCCAGAGTCTTTGACATTCGCTGCTGTGTCTTTGGCCGTACTCTGTGCTTTGCCGCTAGCTTCCGATGCTGTCTTCTGCGCGTCTTTGGAGGCATCTTCTGTCTTCTTTGGGGCGTCCTTGGCTGTTTCCTCCGGCTTCGGAGCGTCTTTGGAGGCATCTTCTGTCTTCTTTGTGGCGTCCTTGGCCGTTGACTCTGCCTTTGGAGCATCTTTGGTCGCTTTCTTGGTATCTGGTGTGGCTGGTTTGGACTTGGAGCCCCCAAAGCCGAAATGGGGGAGGTAGGAGCTGTAGCCGGAAGACTTCGGTTCTGCGCTACCGCTTGGTTCTTTCTGAGGTGGTTCTTTCTTGGGTCTGCTATCATTTGATACTTTCTTCTTTGCACTTCCGCTTGGGCCCTTCTTCTGGGCATCTTCTTTTGCTTGAGCGACTTTGTTGTTTTCAGCCGCGACCGATTCCTCAGCTCTCTGAGCGAGGCTTTTTGAGGCGGTTTTTACATCGTCCTGCTTGTTAGATGAACTCGGCTTTTCGTTCGATGCTTCTTTGGGAGCTTGTTCCTGCGCAGCTGGCTTTTCGGTTTTCGATGATCCTCCCAAGCCAAAAGACGGTAAATAGCTAGTCACACCTCCTGCCTTCTTCGCTGCATCTTCAACTTGCTTCTGTCCCTCTTTCGCAGCCTTCGACGGGTCTGAAGCTGTCTGTCCGACCGCCTTGCCTGCATTTGTAGCCGTGTCTGTCGCTGTTTTCGCTGCATCTCCAACCTGCTTCTGCCCCTCTTTCGCAGTCTTCGATGGGTCAGAAGCTGTCTGCCCGACCGCCTTGCCTGCATCCGTAGCCGTTTCTGTCCCTGATTTCACGGCGTCTCCAGCCTGTTTCTGACCCTCTGCCGCAGCCTTAGAGGGATCTGAAGCAGTCTGCCCAGCCTTTTTGCCGGCAGTTGTCGCTGCATCCGTTACGCCTTTCGATGCGTCCTTAACTTGCTTTTGCGTATTTGCAGCGGCCTTGGATGGATCCTTGGCCACATCCGTCACCGTCTTTTGTGCGTCACTGGCTGTTTTGCCCGGATCTTTCGCAGCATCGCCCACCTTCTTCTGCATACTATCTGTCTTCTTCAATGCAGGTCTAGCTGCGTCACCTACTGCTCTTTGAGCACTGGCGGTCTTCTTGAGAGGAGGCTTTCCGGCTTTGCCAAGGTCCTTTTCAGGGGCCTTTTTGACATTGCTAGCTCTGCCAAGGCTGGGAATGTACGATGTGGGGATGTATCCAGCAGCGGTTGCCAGATAGGAACTCGGTCCCCCAAGTTGAGCTTCTGCCAGCTTGTCCTGCGCGGCCTTCTGACCCTCTTCTCCACCGGATCGAGCGAGGTAAGCAGCTTCTATCGCTCTTTGATACAAGGACTTCGTAGCTGCGTCAGCAGTCTTTGCAGCCCCCTTTGCTGCAGCTTGAGGGTCCGAAGCGGCACCCTTCACGTTGCCAGCAGATGGTACAGAGGGCTTGGCGATATATAGCTGCTCGACGGCCCACTGCATCAAACCCTTCTGGGTCTTTGCTTGAACTTCCTTTTCCATGGCCGTCGCCTGCTTATCCGCGTCGGCGTCACTGATATCCTTGGGTGATGGCGGTTTGGGAGGCTTTCCACTTTTGTTTCCCTTATAGCCCTCTTTGGCTTGTTCGATGTAGCTATGCTTGCTCTCCTCCTCAACAACTTTCTTAAAGGCTTCCGCCTCTTTCTCGACCTCGTCTTTGTCAATATCTTCAAACCCAATCTTTTGAAGTATAGAGCCGACCAAGTAACGATAGCGCAAGTGGCCAGACACCGTTTCCGAGACATCGACGTTCTCGAGACCATGGAGCCCCGAAACGGGCATGAGACCTGCAACGCCATACTGCAGGCTAGACGTCCGATATAGGAAAGCCAGTAGATAGTCGTTCTCCGAGTAGACATTGACGAGGCGGCCACTGACGGCGGTGCGCATCTTTCGCCAGGTACTCGTGTCTGATGGTAGTGGAGAGCCCATTAATACTGCAGATTCGACCAGGCCAAAAGCCTTCTTCTCACACAATGTAGTTAGACATGACCAAATCACACGCGCCCCAAGGGAATATCCAATGAGGGTGACAGGCCGTTCCCCTTGTGTGCGATTTATCAAAGCTTCGGCCAACACCTTTCCAGCTTTGTCCGCACGATTCTTGGCCAAAGTAAATGGATTGTCCACAACGCGTGCAACCTTGACCAACGCAACAGGCCACATCGCAGACATTAGCTCCGCGAATACAGTCCGTTGGATCATTGCAGACTGTGCATAGCCATAGGCTGTGCTTGAGATCATGGTGTCAATGCTCTGGCCCAGATTCATGAGCGCTTGCAGTTCGAATCGAAGTGCAAATACCTCAGCACTTGGCTTGAGGACACGCCATGGCGTGACAACTTCTTCTTTTTCGAGCAGCCATCCTGATATCGCAATGATGACACGAAGTCTTCGGCTCTCTGTCGCGGCTTCGATCGACTTGTCGTGTGCTTTGCGCTCACCGTGAACGGGGAGGAACGCAAAATCTTCCACCTCGGCTGAAAGCTCTTCCATCATGTCCCCGGTCATGCGTCCACCGTAGGCACCAAAGAGACCACCCACAAGATAGGAGCTGCTGGCAAGGGAGCCTAGATATCCCGCTGCGGTAGTAGCCTCCAGGCCTATTCCGCCCATAACAGTTCCCACACCTGCCGCGATCATTGGGGCAGCCAGACCTCCGGCCACTCCGACAACACCAGCACCAGCGGCGGTGGCCAATCGGACGCGCCATTTGCGAGCCTCTTTGCCTTGCTCTTTCCTCCTCTTTAGCGCCTCTTCATCTGCAGAGACTTCCTTCGCAGCCTGCAGTAGCCCTTGTGCGGTTTGCTCCTCATCTTCCCGCAAATACTTCAACCCAAGCTTGAGACTTGAAGCCAGATACAGCAGCAGTACTCTGGAGGCGGCATTGTATTGCTCCAAGCTCAAAAGTAACAAAAGAATTGCATGAAGTACTAAAACCCGCTTTTGCACTGGGAGTTTTGTCAAAGATGTGTGGAGACGGGGAAACAGTTCTTCGAGCTTTGGCGGGCTATATTCACCACTCTTAGCATCCGTGTTGACCTTCTGCACTGGGCGCTGTCCGACTAGCGAGGGACCCATGACTTCCTTCTCTTGGGATGAGCCCTTCTTCGGCTCCAGGGTTTCATCTACGCGCTTTTGAACGACATTTCTCCAGTCATCGAACCACTCCAAGGCTGTCCGTTTCAGCTCCTTGAGCTTGGGCTTCGCCAGCTCTTTCTCTCGCTCCTCCCTCAGCTTGCGCTCCTTGTCATATGTGCCTACGTCCACGGTTCCCGTATCGAAATCTGCGCTGGCGATCTCCTCATCTTCACTCATATTGTTGTTCCCTAATGTTTTCAGATCGGCTGCAGAATCAAAATTGTCCTCAATAGTCTTCCGCATTTGGCGCGCGATCCCAGATATTAATTGAGACAGGTCGGTGCGCTGTTCCTCCGAAAGGGCCGACTTGAGATCTTGCTCCTCCTTGACTGGCTTCTGTGTTGACTTTACACTAGGTTGAGAGTCCGCGTGAGGCGCTGTTGAGGGTCTGCGGGAATCCGTCGACGGCGTTGCATTGTTCGCTTTCGAGGAAAGTTTTGGGGGCTTGCGCTTCTGCTCGGAGTCCTCAGGCTTAGCGGCAGCAGATTCAGCATTGCTGGTCTTAGGAGGGAGCTTTGGAGGTTTGCGCTTTTCCTCAGTAGTCTCAGGTTTGGCGGCTGGAGTGGAGGCTTTGCGCGACACAGCTGACGATCTTCTTTCGTCTGAAGGTGGAGTAGGCCCGTCATTGCTCGGCTTTGGGGGTAATTTGGGTGGTCTTCGCTGTTCAGTAGGATCCGGCTTGGCAGAAGGAGTTGAGGTTGTCCGTGAAGCCGCCGGAGGCTTCGGGGCCTGCGAAGAGGTCGTAGCAGTCTTCTTTGGCGGCGCGTCGTCCGAATCCTTGGGCTGATCAGTGCTATTGGGCTTTTGCTGTGGAGCAGACGAGCTGCTTGTCTTATCAGAAGGCTTTGGCTTCTGATCGTCGGTGGAAGTTGTCTTTGGCTTCGCAGTTGTAACCGCCGGCTTCTTTGCAGGTGTTGCGGTTGGCTTCCCGTCCGCGCTCGAAGATTGCGCCTTGCTGGCCGGCTTCTGTGTAGAAGAGGGAGCAGTCTTTCTGGGACCTAGCTTTGGAGGCTTTCTCTTGGGCGGTTCCGACATGGCTGTGACTGGTGTTGGTGATGACGGAACAACAATTCGTTGTCTATTCTTCGAGGTTTTCCTCGAAGTCCTTCCTCGGGGAACAAGTAGATTAACGACGTCATTGGCGCGTCACTCGCGTCGCCAAATCAGGGAAGCCGGTGAGCCCTTCCCGTTTTTAGCCTCCACCCTCCTTAACCCTATGCGAGCCATCAAGGCCATAGTTCGCTTGCTAATGATTGAGTTCAGCCGATGGACTTCACTTGACGCAAGAAAGTCAGGTCTTCGGAAGTGAGTATCAAAGCTCTCTAAGATTTCGCTCGTCGGAAATTTCTTGACTGACGGTAGATGTCGCAGAGAGCTTGAAATGGCTTCACGATCATCATCAGCACCCATGGCAGCAAGAGCCACCCTCCCCAACGAAGTCATCGGCCTTATCATCAAACATCTTCCTAGGGATGACCTGTCCCACGCGCGCCACATCAGCAAAGCTTTTGCAGCCGTCGCTGCTCCTCGACTGTTCGAGACAATTCCGATTTGGATCGGTCGAGATAGCCTTCAAGCCCTCACTGAGCTCTCGCGACACCCTCAGCTTCGACAATATGTCACGGAAGTCGTTTTCTCGCCCTTGCGCTTCATCGACCAGAAGGACGAGACGACTTACTTGTCACGAACCAAGGCTAGTATTCGGCTTAACACCGATTCATCGAATCTCGCCGATCTTAAAATGATGAAGCACAAGACGGCATACCGCTCATTCATCGAGAGCCAGCGCGAACTTACTGCGGATGGATTCGACCTCAGCATTCTAGCTCATGCATTCAAGCAGCTGCCTAGCCTCAAACGTCTTGTATTGGATCACACCAACACAAAGATCGGCGCGAAACTGCTGCACCGTGAGCTAGGGTTTTTTAACTCGTCAATTCTCTTAACCTGCGATTGCCTTTACACACTTCCAGTGCTTGTCCGTGCCCTATGTATTGGGAACGTACAACTTGAGTGCTTCACGATAGGGAGTAGCACGGCGTTCTCCAAATGCAAATCCTATGAGGTATCACTTGTGACCCGGGACAGCAATTATTCTATGCTCAAACCACAGTACCCTAAAACAATCGTCTCAGCAGCCTTGGCCAAAGCTTTTGACCTCACCTACGTGGATGACATCTGTGAATCAAATGAATACCTTCTTTTCCGCGATTTGCGCAGATTGGAGATCCAGGATCTTGATAGGATACCCAGCGAGGAAGCAGTAATGCAAATTCGTATTGCCCTCAATGGGATCTTGAGTCTCCCGGATAAACTTGAGAGTATCAAGATCGGGAACCTCGGTCTCAATAATGGGCCAGACTTATGCCTCTACGAGCCACTCCACCTGAACGGCGGCGGGCTGCGCCACCTGGATCTGAGCTATTCGAAAGCAAAGCGCCGTCGTCTAATGGAATTTCTGGGTGATCGGTCCCTTTGCCTGGAGAGCATCAAGTTCTTTGAAGTCATACTTGCGAATGCATCCTGGGCAACTGTTCTCGCCGAGCTAAGGATGCTCGAATTTCCAAATCTGAAAACCTTCATCCTTCACAACTGTCGCGATCCTGACCAGATTGATGACGAAATTGAGTGGGTCGTGGCTGTCCAGGATTACGTACTGCGTAAGACCCTCGCAAACCCCTGTGCACAGCACTGGTAGGACGGCGAGATCTCCTTCCGGTCCTTCTAGATATCAAATGCAGCGCATCTGCTCGATACCGTTTTTTTCTGTCTTACCACATGAATCAGCATTAGCCTAGGCAACAACAGGCCGCAGGGCTTCATCTCATTGGTCAGGGCGATCTCCTTGGGTTCTCCCCGTAAGACACTACGAAGCCTTGTCCCTCTTGTGGCACGCGGGTCTGTCACCTCTACTAGCATTCTTACCTTAGTCTACAGCGACCCTTGTGAGTACTCTAGGTAGACGACGTGGTCAACATGACAGGAGGGTATCCTCATATCTAACAGCATTGCCCACCTCGGCTGTTGTCCGCTATGGACAGCGAATACCAAGCAAAATTTCCAAACTGCAAATGACTGCCTAGGAATGGCGAAAACCGGATCAGAAATAACCCAAGCTGTTCCATTTCTTGTTATGCTGTCCGAAAGATTGTCCATATTTAGATCGGTCGTCGCGGATCGTCCATCATAGTGGGTGTTTCGTGTTCTACAATACCCTATGCCTTGAACTGTCCGCCACACCCACCAGGAAAATCTTCACCCAAAGCCGAGACCGCACAACAAGTCATGCCTGGCCCAGCTATTTCCCCACTCAATGCCATGCTACTCTTGATCTTCTCGTGACCCCCTATCGATCTGAACGAGCCGCTCAAGCCCTCCAGCGTCAAGCCCAAATCTCGTGCCTTCGTTCTGCTTATAGCTGGCCCTACCGTCTTGATCCGTCTTACCTGCACTGAAGCACCACTGGCGAGACCGACTACCTGTGAGAGCGATCCAGCGTATTAATGATGAGCCGATGTCTTATGAGCACTTAGGGCACCTAGACTTCTCCTGTCGCGGTTGTTGATAAGGATACTATCTAGGCGGACTTAAAGGGTGCTAAAGCTCGTATCTCGTCCACTTCCGATTGAGATCGTGCAACAGCAGTCTGGACGACAATGTCAAATCCCCTTTCTGTTATTATCTTGCACTGCAAGCGGACCCTGTTCCGATTCGACGGCCCCCTTGGGCCCGAATCTCAGAACCAAGGCTCCAGCCGTGCATAAGCATCGGATCAGTGTACATATCTGCCCTGATGCTCAAGAGGTGATATTTGTCTCTTGCGGTCTACTCTGAGCGTCATTAATCCTGCACTTCGTCCGAAAGATCGGTGTGCTGTGTATTATTGCATGGAGCATCAAATCCCCCCCAAAGATAGTCCCAGGATTCAACGGTATAGGGTGCTTGGAACTTCGCGGTGCCAGATTGACAGGGACTTCTCGCGGTCCTAACGACCAGCGCCATTTGGGCCGCCTGGATGCGTGCCAAAGTGTCGCCTGTGCAACATCCTCTGCGCTAGCACCAATTATTAAAATGGCCGACTCGTCAATCCTTTGCCATATCGCTTTCAACGTCATCCTCATGAACGCCTTGATTGAGATCATTATGTTGGTGAATCAATGGCAAGCATTGTACCTGCTATATCGCTTGAAGATCCAATACGTAGGACGTCCTACACCAGACCGGGTAGAGCATTGCTACAACGAAGAATAGATCTTTCGGCGCCTTCGCGGTGATTCCCACGCGTGTCGTGAGGCTATATCCAATACAATCGGTAGTGTTGTCCCGTCGAGCAAATCTGGACTGTTACGTGCCGTCTCTGCCACCATTTGGTGGAGGGAGGTGATAATCACGCCGCCAACCATCGAAATTCGATGTTCTGGTTGGGTTAAGGCTCGGCCAGAGGAGCTCACCGCGGCGGCGAAGAAAAAAATATCCCATTTGTGGCACCACACGTGAGCACACGGACAGGGCCGTTGGTAACATTCATGCTCGGTGTCCCTAAGATAATTGATCACCTGCGATAACCTTGGCAACGAAGCCAGAGTTTCTTTGCCTTTATTCTGATTTAGCTTCAAATCTAACTGCCTTCTCCTTTCCACCCAAAGTGCTCATTCCAACCATAAGCGACACCGGCACTCGAAGTAGCAGCACTCTGAATCCTCCCATCTGAACCATTACTACCAGAAGACGAAGACAACCACTCCTCTACTTTCTGAAACGAAGTGCTACGCGAAGCCCGAGGCGATACTGGGGTTAGGCAGGTCTTGAGTTGCGTAACCCAAACGCTTGACCAGCTGCATCGAAAATATCGGCACCATTGTGTCTGTTCGTCTCTCCATAAGCTTGACAACGAATCCTAAGGTGGGTCAGAGACCGACCAGGAGGTCACTGAATTTAGAGTGGAAAAGAGAATATTCTGGAGCCACAGGTCGCTATGAAAACGCTTCGACAAAGCTGCAAGTGCTGCAAGTGCTGCAACTCTACGATCCTTATCACTATTATGCTGCAAGAAAAGAGAGCAGAGGATCAGCAAAGGTGTGAATTCCGGGAACGGAAAGTACAGGATACTTCAAGCGACACAAAAGCACCAACATGCGCATGAACGTGCGAAGCAGGACATAGTTGATTCTATGTTTCTCGTCATGCAGAGTCCACTGGAGAAGAGATTGAGGTTAAGGTTTGTGCAGGATCCTGTAACTGGAGCTGTGCACATCTGAAGTAACAATTCTTACCAACAATTCCTACTAACATACCAGGCAATGCATACCCGTGAACATGGGTACAACAAGAGCCAAGGAGCTGCAAAGGGCATGATGGAAAGAGAAATTTGTGCAAGCTGGCAAGTCAGGGAGAGCCCTAGATACTTCAGGGTAAAGTCATATATTACGCCAAGCCCTTAGCGGCAAGATGACAAGGTTTGGTTGCCTCAGTACTCAGACCCCTGGCACGCTAACAAATATTTGCCAGAGGGTCTAAGAGCAACATGCAACAATACGAGAGAAAATCGACTTTAATTATCGCAAACGTTCAAAACAACTAATTTTAGTAGCAACTATACTTAATATAGACGTTACGTGATTGTAATATACGTAATCAATATTATTGTTCAAGCGCAATACACATTTCTCTTTTGTTAACAACTATCTTACATAGATTGCAACAACACAATATAGTAAGTACAACGTCTCTTTATCTATGTGCGTGTGTGCGTGTGTGCGTGTAACGTGTGTGCGTGTGTATATATATACGTGTGCATGTGTTCGTGTGTGTAGCACTCTCTTTGTTTCGATTTAGTTATTAAAAGTACGTTTAAGTTAACAATACAACAACGCATTTTTTTTTTTTTTAAAATATTAGTATTGTTGCTTCTTCTATATTAAAGCAAGCTTTGAAAGCAATTTATAGAAGCTAGTATATTGTAATTGTTGCTATGCAACTCTTAAAGTTTTAACTTAAATCGAATTATTTTTGCTTAAACGTTAGCTTTGCAACACAACGCATTATTATAATATACAATTACTACTAGTAGATAGAGCGTATTAATATTAAGCGACAAACGTAGCTTATTTAATATTAGATAATGTTGTCAAGCTACAAATATATAACATGGTAACCACTAGTCGGACATCACCCTACTTTTCTTGGACACCACCCCTACTTTGCCCGAACACCACCCTATTGCACTAAGTCTAATAGGGTAATTTCTAGGGTTCACGCGTTGTTTACATCGCCATCGTCGTCGTTATCCTTCGTTAGCTTCTGCATTTTCTGTATCTTTTGCAACTTCTGCATCTTCTACATCTTTTGCATTATCATCTATCTACAACTATAGAGCTCTTGTTGTCGCCCGATGTTTATCACGAAAGAACGTCAATTGATTTGCTTGTTCGAGATCTAAACAAGCACGCCAAATAGCCTTTGCAAACTTTACTTAGCGAACGTTGTTTACCTTTGAGTTGATCTCGAATCTACCCTTCAGCTAGGTGTCTAACAGTTAATCGCCTACACAAAGCTAGCGAGGTAAACGAGAGGGTCGTCGACGAGATGGGCGAGAAGATGCAAGAGAGACAGCGACAAAGAGACAAATTTCAGGTGTTTCGACCTCCTACATGGGCAAGTTTCGAATATAATTAGAGATGCAAATAGAGGTCGATTCTAAGCATGCGAAAGATATGTTTTAGGTTTAAATTTGCATCGAGATGTCCCTGAGAAACTATATTGAATTTGGTAATAAACAGGCGCAAAACCATGTATTTCTCATTGTCTTCTCTTAACCTTGTTGATGTTGTTTGTTTACGAGGTTAGTGGACCTTGGAAATTACCCTATGAGGCTTAGTGCAATAGGGTGGTGTCCGGGCAAAGTAGGGGTGGTGTCCAAGAAAAGTAGGGTGGTGTCCGGCTAGTGGTTACCTATAACAAAATCGACTTTGTAATTTTGTAATTGTAATCGAGCAAAAAAATATATATACGTATCAAAATTAATGGATTTGCGACAAAATTACGGATGTTGCCCTCAGACTTGTTGCAAAAAAAATCGAAATTCGCGCTAAAAACTAGCGAGAGGTTTTGATTGACAGCAGGTCTGAGTACTGAGGCAAAGGTTTGGGTCCTGATTAGTGCAAAGCACGCTACCGGGCAAAAAATCTACAGCTCCCCCACTCGACCTTAAACGTTGGACATGGTTTCTCGACGAACGGCATCTTGTTGTTGCTATTGGGTTTCAGCCATGAACGGCTCACACGGTCGGTTGCCACGCTGTCAAGAACAGGCTGACCTGTTCATCCCACACGTGGCATCCGTACCTCATTTCTCTCAGCTGCATCTTCTCATGGCTCAAATCGATTCTGCCAACATACAAACATTGAGCCTGATAAGTATTTTTTGAATTGCGTCATCCTACGGATTAGTCGGCCGCTGCAGTCACATCTACAATTCATCGCTGTGATTGTTTCAAGGTGGTCTAAACCCCATTGCAAGATTACTGTCAGATTCTGACGAATGAATGATCTTGCTACAGATCGCCTCCACAGTGAGGGCGAAGTTCTCTGTCAGGCATGAGTAATGCATTGCATCGGCTGCTGCAGGCCTCCCATCTCGAGCTCTCTAGATGCGGATCGTCGTACTGTACCGGAACAAGTGTTATTATATTTCTGTCAAGGAGTCGTAATACTATGTTTCTGTTCCGCAGACGTGTCGGCATGTGAAAAGATAGCTCTGATTTTGCGAGGATTCCACTCTTCAAGATGGAGTAACAACAGCGCTGATAATTCAGAAATTGCCTTCTGTTTACTGTCTACCTGGTAGCTGGGTAGTGTGAGTGGTGTACCTATAAGCTGGGGAAGGCAGGTTACGGTACGTGCTGCAAGAAGCGATATGTCCTTTCTTGCAGATTGCTGGCCTAACACAGTGTCTACCATGGAGGCCTTCCTATCGGTTTTCGCCGCTAAGTAAAACATTGTTGCAGGTCGTTGACCCTTTCTGATTTTCAATCTGACGTTAGCGATCGTGTTGGTTTCATTCCTATCGTACTATCTCTGGGGGCCTTACATTACGCTCTACGTGATCAGTGACCATTCAAATGCCTACAACGCTAGATTAATGCTGTGCGTTCCTGTTTCGTCACTTGGAAATGTTATGTTTCGGATGACTCTCATGAAGATACTGCAGAGCTGTCCAGTGCCACCTGGATCTCTCTGACTTCCCATTCTGAAAGGCTGACGAACTTTCCTAGGTTGGTCTGCGCAACGTTGGTCAGGCTTTCGTCTCACCAGGTCGGAGAGCATCGCTTTGAAGATGTCATCTTCCTGGTCGAAACTTCTGAAAATTCTTGTCCTCAACTCGAAACATTGTATGATGTCAATCGGATGGTCATGATGGCCATCGTATGTTGAACAGTAGTATCGGGTCGATGTTTCTCTAATCTGTATATAAGGAGATTTGAGTCGCGTTCTTCTATCGACATCTGCAACAAGTACCACCACTATTTTGAAACCTTTTTCTACCTCACACTTTGCAGATGGACTGCCGTACATACTTCTCATAATATATCCATACTTCCAGCTGTGCTGTCTTCCTTAACAAGTCTTTTCATCCTATATTTACTTCACACCGTTATCAATTGTTAGCATAATGTATACTAAATCCATCCTCATCGGCGCTTCCTTCGTCGCTGCGGTCTCGGCTGGTCCCTTACCGCAAAGTGTAGCCACCAAACTTGCCGGCCAAGAAGGCGTACCCACCCATTTCCCAGCCCCAGCTGGTGAGCCTATCAGCGGTCCCGGAGGCCCAGCTCGACCTCAAGGCACCGGGTCAACAATCGCCACACCACCAGCCGCATCTGGCGTCATGCCAACCGGTACTGCCTCCGCTCCCATAAGCACTGGAGTAGCGAGCACGGGTACTCCCTCGTCAGGTAACGGGACCACCACGTCTGTCAGCGTCAACGGGTCTGTCAACGGCCCACTTGCGGTCTCGCAAATCAACGACAACGACGGAAAGGGCTCTGGCAGCGATGCGTACAAGATGTACAACGGTGACGGTTCCACTGGTGCAGGCTAGCCTGCGCAATCCGATTGGATATCCTACGACAAGATGTTCGAAGCGAATCAAGCCGTCATGAAGACCTCCTGCGCTCAATTCTCTGTTCCCACCAACACGGACGAAGAGAACGCAGATATCAAGTCCGCGATCGAATCTGTCGCTCGGGCCTCGAAGGTCGATCATGGCTTCATCCTCGCCATCATCATGCAAGAGTCCAAAGGCTGCGTCAGAGTCCACACCACCAACTACGGTGTCCGCAACCCCGGCCTGCCTCATGCAAGACCATGACGGCCAATCGACCTGCAACGACAACAACCAGGTAAGGACGCTCTGCCCCGAGGATCAGATCACAGGCATGATCAGCGAGGGTACCGGAGCTGATCAATGCTGCGGGCGGCAGCGATGCAAGTACCTTTTACAAGGCAGCGAGGGCATACAATTCCGGCAGTGTGGATGCGTCGGGCGATCTTGGGAAGGGCATTGCGACTCACTGCTACGCTACTGATGTAGCGAACCGCTTGATGGGCTGGGTGCAGGCACCTACAGGATGCACTCTTGACGGTAGTAAGTCTGGCTGGATGTCTTGTGAGTAACATGAGAACGGCTGCGCCGTACTCGACGTCTCTTCGTGACACATAATGGATCATGGTCAAAAAACAATTCTTATATAAATCTCAAGAACATCCCTGCATCTGAACACTCTTGTTTTGGAATTAATGATCTCCATAAAGCCAAAGATCCAAGCGGGCGTTCTTTGCGGGCTATGCGTATCTGTTATAAGCAACGACAGAGATTTCCAGATCTAGTTGGGCTCCTTCAAAACTTTGAACAAGTTGTTTTTCCCAATTTATCCGTGTCGACACAGTCAACGAGGGTCCCAGAGCCCGGTGGACTCCCAGGGGGACCAAGGGGCTTTCGCAGTCTTCTGTAGTGGCAAGAAAGCATTGTCTTGACCCAAGTACTCTATTCCCGGTCAGCCGGTTTCAGCCGAACCCCCCTGAGATCACCTTACCATCCGACAGCCATCTAACCCAAACCTCTTTTTGTCATCTCTGTCACCGCGCCCAATCATCTCAAGTTGGTAAGCGTTCAGCCCGGCGATCTTCTCGACCCTCCCTTAGGTCTCTTCCAGTCCAAAATAGCTCTGCACTTGTGTTGCCAGGTGTGTATTGCGACAGGTTTCATACCTCAAACAAGCTTTCCGGGTGCATCCATCGCAGGTTGGATGGCGCAACTTCCTCCATTATGGCGACATAAATCCCTCCTACCGAGCATGGATTGGTTGACAGCTCGTGGCAGGTCGAACAGCGTGCTTTGATCCCTGTCCATCCCAGCCTGCGCATCTCTCCATCTCTCTCTTATCCGAGTAATCTCCGACTCTGCCACCGTTTGCGAAGACCAATCATCTCTTATCTTGGAGCTACAGTCTCTTCACCCGGTCACCTCCACACTTAGCTGTGTCTTCGTTGCACGAGTGGTGTCCAAACGTACAATAGACTTTGACACGCATCTATAAGAAAGCACTGACATGGTATTGTCGCATATTCCCGCCCCACCGCTGTCATACCCAACAGATTCACTCGCACCTCCCTACCCCCTTCTACTTCTTCCCACTTGAGTCCCTCTGGTTCACAATCTACAAGCGCTTGGGCTTAGGATAGGTCGGTAACTTTAGTATTCTCTCCTACACGATCAAGGAAAAGGAAAAGTATGCGTTTTGTCATGGAAGCGGACAAGTCACAAATCTGTGAAGAATAGCACTTGAAAAAGGGACTGAAGCTGCCTCAATATACGGTCAGTGCAGGAGACACTGGTCACTTGTCTCAAGGTATGAAAATCACGGAAGCCCGGTGAGAGCGTTTAGTTTGCTTGAGTCTTGCATGATATTACTTTTGATGCTCACTTACAGCGAGTGTTTTCCCACTCGTACTGGAAGTCAGAGGACTATGCTCACCAGATGCTTGTAGGTGATAAAAGAGTGTAAGAAGAATAACGGAGCGTGTCACCCATCGCCTCAGACCCCGACCCCCCCAGTTCAGCATCTTAAGGTAGGCCCAAGAACAAGCTCAGCAGAGCAGGATAATTCGGCGTGCCGAGGCCCGTCACTGTATTACCAGATCAGCATTTCACACGTGCAGAACAAGTCAACAAGATTGCCACTCACCAGGATCCCAGCCCTTGGCGACAGAAAAGCCAGATGTGCCGCAGCCGGGGTTGTTGCCAACAGTGATATCATGAAGGGTACCTGGGTTGGCATACTACAAAATATCCCAGTCATCGACTGCCCTTCGTTTTCGAAGTTGGGTGACTTACCAGAGTCGGGTTCACAAATCCCACGGTCTTCTTCCCTCCTGCTATCCTCTCCTCGTTGATCCTGTTCAGCACGGCCGCAAAGACCGGCGCGGAAGCCGAGGTTCCTCCTATCAGTGTGGGAGCACCCTTGTTGAAGATCAGTACGTTATCACCTACGGCCGAGATGTCAGGGTAACCGCGGCCAATGCGGTTGTAGATCCCGCCGTTAGCTCCGACACCACTGTTGTTGGTGGCAGAGTAGTACGGATATGGCGGGTTGGAGGTAGCAAAATATGTCGCTACCGCGTCCTTTTGGTAAGCTGGGATGGGGTAGATGTTGGAGAAGCCACCGCCGGAAGGGAAACGCGTGACGGCGACTTCCTGATCTTGCGTAGCGCTGGCATTGGGAGGCAGGAATGTAGCTCCAGCGACGGTGAGGTATGGACAGGTCGCTGGGAAGTCAGGCGAGAAGATGGTGCCCGCGGGGCCGAGACAACCGTCTGGATTATCGTCCCCGGGTGGACCAGCCACGCCAGAGTCGCCGGATGCGACGACGATGGAGACGCCTTGCATGCCGAGCTTCATGTATTCGTTGCATTGGCGTTCTTGGTAGGAAGCGGGCAGGTCGGCTTCTTGACCGCCGTAGGATATGGAGATCACATTCGTGGGCTTGTAGACTCCGCACTGCAGGCTTCCCTTGTAGCCGCCTGGGTTGGGGTCGGGGTAGGGGGGGTCGAGCGGGCTGTTGCCGGTTTCGCCGAAGGCAGAATAGGAGCAGTAAGAGCCATCGATGGCGTCCAGGAAGTTATTTAGGAAGCCTTGAAAGACGTAATTTGCTTCGTAGACGTCATCGTCGGTCTGGAACAGGATGGAGTTCTGGGGGTAGATAATGGGATAAGATATCTGAAAGTCGAGATCAGACTCCGCGCCTGCTGCGGTCACTGGGGCAGGGGCGGTGGCCCCATCAATGCCTTCAAGTTTCGGGTGCGTGCCTTGAGGAATGTTGCTAGATGTGGGTCAGTTGCTGGACGCTGGAAGGGTAGTAATTATGAGCAGACGTACGGCGCAAGGGTGAGGAAGAACTCGTCGAGGTCGGTCTGACTGTACATGTCGCCAAGATCCTCGAATATTCCCAATTCGTTACCAGCGGCTGCTTTGGTAGGCCTTGTGATGTTGTAGAAGGCTGGTACCAGATCAGCCAGGTCATCATGTAAACACGTCAGAGCTCACTTCGAATGCAGAATGGAAGCACCGCAACATTGCAGACTGCTGACAGTGGCATCTTCAGGATATTGGCAAGAGAATCTGGCATTGGTTTCTTCTTCGGTAGGAGAATTGGGTGGTTTGTGGCTGTGACGCCAAAGGTGCGCTTCTCGATCTCATTGCGATCAGATTTCGACCTGGATCTCGAAGGTGTCAAAAGCTTCAGGCCGGGGGTAATATAATCGACATGCTCCTGCACGTGAGCCGGGACGCGGTATCTGGACTCGTAGGTAAGTAACCGACTTTGAACATAAATATTCATCAGTGGTCTGTACTCACTCGTCACATCCAATATTCGTTTTCCCGGACTGTTTATGTTCGTAATGATAATACTCTGCATGCAGAACGCCTTCGATCTCGGCCGCCTTGGCATCGAATTGTAGCCATTGCTTATTGGTAGATTGCGAGACCCGGTGTGGCTCTACGCCAGCAGCTTCGAGCCAGGCACGGACACCGTCCACAGTGTTGCTGGAAGGTGCGAAGATCTCATGAACCTCCGCGGCCGTGTAGTGCTGTCCATATTTGGGGGACAGAGGATTTGATCTAAACGGGTATCAGACTTCGTGCGGGACAAGACGAATGCATTGAAATTTTGCAGAAGCCACGGAGAGGAATCAAAGGGCTTCAGCTGGTTTTCTGTAATGCGATATAGCTGTGGAGATGGAATGCAACAGGTTATGGCATGATACCGATTGAAGCCGTACAGAACATGTAGCGATTATTGCTTGTCGAGTAGTGATTTAGACATGCTATGATGAATAGAGAAAATGAACGTGTAGAACGAAGAGCGCGCGCTCAAGAGAGACACATCACGTACACCTCGTCAAGCAAATTCGAACCTATCTCAAGATTATTCTGGCGCAAGCCGATGCGGACTGGCAGAATGATAGTAGGATCGACCCTCGAGCGCTTGACCCAGGCCCGAGAGGCACTCTCGCGTTTCTCGTGAAGCACGTGTGTGACGGGAGCAGGCGCTGCAACAGCGAAGGCTGCGGCCACAGCCAAGACAAGCAATGAGAGAAGCTGCATGTTTGTGAATTGTGCACCTTCGGATTACTGCTCGATGCGGAGGCCATCGCGCTCTTACTTATAAGTAACAAGAGGTAACAGGAATGCAAATGACTCTCCCCACCTGCCTGATCGAGGCGCGATGTCTGAGCATTACCGTCATTGAAAGGAGAGGCAGTGCGATAAACATCGCGCAAGCTCTGATCTTACGTCTGGACAGAGTTCCGAGCAGCTGGACCCGGTACAGAGTTAGTGGAAAATACAGCATCAACCTACTCCACTTGGTGGGGTATTACTGCAGAGTGATGTTACCCATATGATTGATTGTGGTAGTTGTCCTTTCCCATTGTGGCAGGTGCTGAGTCTAAACCTCGATATCTGCGTCATATCATCTGCAATGTCTGTCCCCGCGGTAGCATTGCGTGTGCACCCATCATGAGAGAGCATAGCTATCGGAAATGCTCGTGCAACAGCTCGCGCATATCCCAGCATAATGCATACATCAGACTCGTTCTCGGGGGGCCCGCTTAGTAGTCGTGAGTACAAGTCTGCTCATTCGATTACGATAGAATGGCTCCTGCTGTCCCCATGAAAGTAGATGAGCAGCTTTTCGAGTCTCTACCTTGCACATCGATGGTAGCTTCCGAGCTGTAAGCCGAGATAAGAACAAGTCAGTAGATGTAGCTTAAAAGCTAGCTAAAAGCTAGATCGTAGCTTGACGCCCGCGACTTCTCTGCCGGCGCAGGCCGCGATCCGCCCGTCGGCCGCCAAGGCGTCTGACTCTCGTTCATGGGCCAGTGAGTTTTGAGGCCTTCCTTAGCGGCAAGCAAGCATATTGGCTCTCCAGTAATACAACGAGCCCTCTAATCCATGCGCTTGATACAATTCCATCTGATGACGAGATCGATGTGGGGACAATAAACCCACTACGCATGCAGCATGCTCCTTGCGTACGAGAGTTCGGAAAGGAGGGGAAAAGTTAATAAAGCAGCCAGGAGGTTGCCAACTTCATCATGGAACTCTCGTTGGTAGGTACCGTAAAGGACTTGGATCTTGCGCAGTGTAATCTGCGCCAGAGCTGGCTGCCAGTGCGGCAGAATTCGCTGCCATGGAATAAGTTCCAACTCACGACTCCCACATCCTGTCGGAGAGGCAGACCTCGCTTCAGGCCTTTGAATCGTGGCTGTCTCCCTGATACTCTTTCTGCTCCGCTGCACTGGTGCTTCCATCCCATCTGAATTATAACTGAATTATAATATGTCGCCTGTCATCCTGACTAGTCTGGCATGTTTTTCGCACACGGATGGCCTTCATCGATTAAACACTCAGCCTCTTGTATCGCACACATGGCCTGACCGACAAGCTTGACGTCGCGAATCCTTGATCACTCACGTCAAAAAGGTGGATGAGCTCATGATATTGTTAAGTCTGGTCTTTGAGGAACGAGCACAGCCTAGTATTCGTCAGTTTGCTCTCCCCAAAGGTTGCTGAAGGACGGCGAAGCCCACCATCCAGCGACTGCAGTTCTAGAGGATCCTCCGCAGGCCCTTGTCCGTTCTCATCAGCTAGGATTGCCACGCTATGCTCAATCCCACTTTAAAGCCATTTGAGAGGGCTTGTGCAGCTCGTGAAAAAGTCATAGGCGGAGAGTCAGACAGTACCCGGGTAAGCTTTGAGCATGCTGTTCCCCGCAGGACAGATGCTCAGGATGTAATTACATCTTCCATGCCGGGCTTTTCCCATTGGAGATCTCGACGTATAACCTTCGCCCGTGCATCTGCAGCACTTTCTGTCATTCTGGTACCCTTTCCGCCACTCAAGTTGATTCGTCTGCGTTCTCTAGAACGCTCCCTGGACATCTTCGATTTTGCGAACATGGCGCATATTTTCTTGCTATGACAATTCCACGGCTCAGCCGATTTAAGAGCAATCGACGAACGACTGCCCATGCCTCAATTAAAAAGCGATCTCAGCTTAGACTTCTGTGTAATGGTCCTTCATCGATCGTCGCTATGCCTCTCCTTCGCTGAGGGCTGTCCCATTCCGTATTCCTAGACAGCTTTGCTATTCCAACCGCTGGCACTCTTGATGTGCCGAGAATACGTAGCTGCATGGCCCAGTACGAGTTCAAGCGAGCAGCCATGGTGAGTATGTCGCCTCCCGAGTATGCTCCCAAGCGTGCTGCCCTCGCGAGCAAGAAATGTTGAACACTTTCCCTTGCCCACTGATGTGCCATCCGCCAGCGGAGTTTGTAATTTTCATCGCAGAGACTATAGGACATTGTTGTTGTTGTTCCACTAACATTCGCACCCGACTTCACAGCTTCCATTCCGAAGAAGAGGTACGCATCCATGGCGCTGGTCCTCCATCGTGGTGATGCGCGAACCGGCGCTTGTCGGTTTCGGAAAGGTGGACAGGGAAGAGTCGTCGGATGCCGAGAACGTTGATACGTTGGAGGATGAGATGGGCAGGTAGTTATGGGAACCGAATTCGATAAACTGGGTTGAGGGATAGGAAGTTGCTTAGGTGTGTTCAAAGCTCTCTCGAAAAGACATACAGAACCGATATTTCTGACTTGGCGCTAACCTGTTGAAGAGCTGTGATCATAACAGGGTGACATACTTCAAAAATCGGTAGTACCGTCAGGATCCGCACTCCAAAGAACAAAACAAGCTTCCGAAAATGCCGCATCCATCGCGCAGTGTCTGCCGGAGATGCGTTCAGCACATGTTCTCAATTCAGAGCACTTATAATAAGGTGATGACACTCGTGTTCGCATTGCACATTCAACATCAGCCCTGTTAGTTCATCACCGCGCGAAGACAGGACGAACATCGAATTATCCAGGTCCCAGGGCATCTAAGACCTTCGCTCTGCTCTGATTACATGAATTCAGGGTGCTCGACGACGAGTGCGTGAGGATACTGACAAAGATAGCAAGGCAACAGTCTCCACGTCCGATGACGACGTCGGCCCCAGCTGTTGACGATCTGCCGGTGATGTACGACGTACATCCTCTTCATATATGCGCTCTGTGATGTGGGGCCGGCAGTTCACTGGCAACTGAAACTGTTATAGCCGCTATCCGCAAGCCGAACGAGGCAGACATATACCTCTACCTCAGGAGGAGATCTTTAGAGATCGAATTGTATTGCAGTCACCTAGTGCTGAAAATCGAGGCTGGCCAAGGCACAGCAAAATCATCTATCAATTCTTTCATACTGTTAAGAGTATCTTTTCATGCCATCATTTTCTCGGTTTGTCCCTCTTCTGGGCGAGTTCTGCCCGATACACTTTCGTTCTTGTATGCATTCCCGTACTTCCTTCATTACATAAGAGGCGCCTGTCTGGCCGAGGTGGGCCGGTGCCTTCATTGTCGAACGTGGATGAGTGGAGAGTCTACAGATCTTGCTAGTATAGTCCCGGTTCATAATTGGTAGGCTAGTACAGCGAGATCTAAGCGCGAGGCGTGGGGATCTAAGTCCGCCGGGTCATTCCGAGTACAAGAGTCTTTGGTCTCTCCTCCACCGACCTTTTGTTGTCCTGCAGAACGTCACGTCCGTAAACTTTATCTGTTGGGTATTAGACATACAGATTTTTCTCGAATCAAGGCCACCGTAGAAAAGTACGAGTCACGTATCACAAAGCTCATCCGCGCTCCATCCAATTCATCAACGATGCTACTCACCACTCTTATTGGCCTGACTACAACGTCCATCCTGCCTCTGGCATGCTCCTTCCCCTTCAAATCAGTCTTACGATCCGTGCCTCTGAAAGTTGATACTCTCGGAAGCACATGGTGCAGCGTCGACACCAGCAAAGCATCAGTCGTGCCCTTTGCGCAAGATCCTGGCTGGAAAGCAACCATGTCAAAGTGCCTGAGCCGACTCAACGCCCAAGATTGGAACGGCACCGAATGCGTGCCCGCAAGCAGCAACGGCACGCCGCTGGGACCGACCTTTGGCTTCTGGAAAGCCCAAGCACGATACGACATCCCGGACCAGATGTTCCCCGATGCTTGCTACGCGCTGTGCGCCCCGTGTCTCCGGTCTGGCATCGACGCTCTATATGCGGTTACGACTCGTTGTACGTTCAGGAACCACCCCTGGGGTCCGGAATACAGTTGTGGCTGCGATATGGGCTTTGACTATGGGACTTGAGCCGATGCGTGGGAAATGGCTCTTACACATGGCCGGAAATACACTGAACAGACTCCGGGGGCTGCGCTTGGACATACAAATTTTATTTGAACCCATCAAGTACATGTTCGTCGAAGGCTGTTTTCCGGTTGTGGTCACCTGGCCTCTGTGGGACGCTTTCCATAGTTTCTGGCCTTGTGGGCAGGCCAACGTCTCTGGTCTCGCCCCAAATTGCGTCTATTTGGCAACCGAGCCCTTGAAGTGTCCTTTGCATGGTGTACGGTATGTCTATTCGTCACAAGGAAAACCGGTTAGAGCCATCCTAGTCAAACCATTGATTTCGGATTCTGCTCGGCCATTAATACGCCAAGTTTGAAAGAAAGCCATGCTCAGCTGTTGCTGTCAGGTTCCCAATGGCGGGCCCGTTCAATAGTCCTCCAGCAATGTCGATGACCACGATGTCGCTTTCTATAGCCCCCATTCCAGTCCTGACCAGCTGATTGCCACCCCTAAACACCCAGCCGCTACTACCCCAAGCCACCTGCTGAATTGCTTTTGCTTTTACACCATCCGGCAGCGTCACCGTAACTCTCCCAGTGATCTCCCCTGCTACATTGGCAACGCTGACCAACATTCTCTCACCCACAACCCACGCCGCCGCATCTAAGCTCCCACTTGACGCTCCCTCCGTCTCAAGCACCCTGCCATTCGCCCCCAACCAGAACCCCGCACCAATGCCCGTCACGATCTTTGCAAACCTACTCGTCACATCCGCCAACGCACCCGAAGTGGGCCAGGTCCACATGACCACTCCTTTAGCGCCGTGATTGATACTGAGCAGTGTCATTGTAATAAGCTCTTCGGCAGTAGGTTCGCGCTTCCAGAATTGGGCGTTCCCGAAGGCTTGCGGCACAGCCCAGAAGGGCTTCTGGTCGAGGGCGAGCTGGGTTTGGTAGTTGCGGTAGTCGTCGAAACGGGCGGGGACGTTGAGGAGGGCGGAGGGGTTGGTGGCGTAGCAGTTGTCGCAGCCGCAGTCGCCGTAGGTGGTGTTGCAGGGGGTGCTTTGTTTGTAGTCAGCCAATGCTCCAAGAGAGGTTGAATATGTAGTTGGTTGTTCGCATGAGAGATTAGGAGCACTCACTGGTATTCCTCAGAGTAGTCAAGCCTGTTGCCGATTGGATATGGATCTCCAAGGATGATGTCGGCGCCGGAGCTGTACTCTTGGAAATGGAAGTTCTGGCAGTTGAGGCATAGGGAGACTGGATGATAGCCGTCCAAGGTGTTGATTAGATCGTAAGCCATTTTGGTACCACTACGGGGATCGGTGTAACCATCTGCAAGCGATCAGCTGGGATAAAATTCCCTCTTGCTGAGGTCGCTAAGCGGCTGGATGGATCAGCATACCTGGTTCATCAGCGGTGTACCATAGCAGCAAGTTCTTATGTCTCTGAACCCTCTCTACCAGAATCCGAATGTTCTTCGGCACCTGGTAAGACCAGCGCATGTCCAACATGATCCATAGGCCAATCCTATCAGCCTCATCCAGCCATGCATCAAGCTCAGGAAGTTCATATCCGAGCCCCCCTGCAGGCACAATGTAGAGCACGTTGTAGCCTAAGTCGACGAACTTCTGCATATTGCTTGAACTCTCACGGAGCCAAGGGCCGGCTAGATAGAAAGAATAGGGAAAGATGGTCGTCCATTCTGACGGCCTGGTTCTAGCGAGGATTCCCCTGTAAAGGCTGTCAATCCTAGACACACTGGTTGAGGTATCTGGTTCTGGTAGCCGACTTAGCTTGGTGTTGGCTTTGAATATCTGGCCATTGGTTCGTCTAGCTGTTATGGAGATATCGTAAGGACGTTTTCTGGTTGCAAATTCACCGAGGGAAAAGTGGATTTCACTTCCTGTCGTATTCAGGGTTACCGGCAGATTGGATATCAACGGTGCACCAGTATCAGATCTGAAGATGGCCACGGAGAGCTGTTCAGCTGATTCGATAGGCAGCTCGAGATTTTTGGAAGCAGAAGGAGATGTGGGATTGCGAGCAAGCTGCCCGCTGAGAGGATCGCCGACAATGTATGAGACCTTTGCTTCGACATTAGAATCATCACCAAGCTGGAGTGTTCATGGTACCGGAGCGTCCACGATGCATGACCCTGTCGTGTCTTCGCCAAGGTATAGGTTCATACGCGGGCGAACACTGAGTCTGAGAAGAGGCACTTTGGATATTGTAGGCGAGGGAATGGCTCCTCCAGGGTCAATCGCAGGATCTCTGGCTCATATCAGAGCTGTAATTGTACGTCTCTATACCCAAGACCTGGCTAGGCTCAAGCGGAAGCACAATACGGTAATACCAAACGACAACACACATGACATGGCAAATCATTATACGAACAAGGAAACGCCAAAATGTGATGAAGACCGGAGTGCTTACTGAGGCTTGTAGGTCTTGCCACACCAGAGATCAACCGCCGTAGTGGGCTCCGCTGAAAGGTACAAGACCGTGAAGCGTAGTAGTACAGCAAGCGCCCCCATTATGGCAACTGACTGGATAGAGAGAGCGAGGACAGGATGATCAATTACGCGCAGATACATCGCGACCCTTTGTATGAAAACGAGGACTTGCGGAAGTAGTGGCGCGTCGGCTTTATGCGTACAGACCAGCGTGTATCAATCAGACGCTAGAGTCTTATGCGTTCAGCGCCATATATAGAAAGACTCGCAACTGTAAAATCTGCAAAGGCACGGACCCTACACTTTGAAAATAAACTCTGACCGGTCGCATGTGCGTCAGAATAACAGTGAGACATGATCGCTCACACTTTTGAGCGGTGGACTTCGTCCGATTAAGATTAATCAGAGGTGACACAGTGGGACGAAAGCCTGGAAGACTGTGCCTGTCGCAAAGTCGCTGAAAAGTGCCGCGATTAATGCCAGTCGAGTAGACAGGGTTGGATAGCAAAGTAAGATCAATATGTCTCCTGTTTTCAAGATTGGGAGTACCACTACGGAGTATTACTGAGACTGTTGTAGAAGTTTGTAATTAGATGGCCGCGTCGCGCGCACGCCCTTAACGATAGGACGCTCAATTGATCACACAGCCACTAGCACAACCCCCGAAAGATTGCTTGAATGCCGAAGGCTCCTTGAAAATTCTACTTTGCATGCAGAAGTCTGTCGGAGTCTGCGCAAAATGGGTATGGGAACCATCTCAGTCGCGTTGACAGAATCCCGAAAGTCTTCCAGGTTTCTCCACGTGCGCCTGCCCCCCCGAGTATCTAAGCGGTGTCCGCGACAAGTACAAGAAGAAAAGGCTAAGCATAGATCCTGCCAGGGACCAAGGACGCGACTTCCCCGGCGGAGAAACATGCATGCTCAACTTTACCATGGTCATCAGTCCTTAGACCCTGATCAACCACGCCCCATTGAAGCCTCTTCAGCGTCGTTTCGTCTTTCGCCATGTCTTCTAGAGGCTGGCAAAGGGCTGCGATCGATGCCGAACAACAAGCAGCTAAAGGCATAGTGGCAGAATACCTTCTCACCATTTCAAGCAGCAACACTGCAACAAGCATTGCCCCTCCCATCGATACAGAGAACACAGTAGCAAAGGATAAATAGCTCACCGTTGAAATCGAGCCATCCCTGCATTCGCTCTCGTCACATTTATACTTTGGTGGTTCTGACCAGGAAGAGGCTTTCCGATATCAGCCAGTGCAACATCGTTGATGCGGCCATGATGGGGACGGCGTAGGTGTAAGGTAGCGATAGAAAGCTGGTGGCTCGCTGCTGACCTCGAGGCCAAGCAACCCGGAGGCCTCGCCGAGGAACACTGTGTTCCACCCACTCCGCGGTCGCTAGCATGCTGGTGAAGAGACCGTTGTATGCCAGGTAGATGTAGGATACCAGCATTTGTGGCGTGTTGGCCAATAAGGACGCTGCAGGGGGTGAGAAGTTTATTTCCACTGAGCTTCCCCAAACCACTGGAAACCAGTGTTGCGCTGCCCCCTGTCTAGACATAGTTTAAGACACAAATGACGACGACCGTAGTTATGAGAATATTGTCTCTTTGCTGAGAATTCGAGTAAGGCAAAAGATAGGAATAGAAGGGTAGTAGCATACGGAATGAATGTTGTCAATCCAAAGTCTTTGGAAGCTCTAGCTACCCATACTTAATGTTATCGTCAAGAAGAGATCGGGTTTGAGTCCGGGGGTCGAAGCCAGCAAATGGACTCCAGTACGTCGCGTTCTTCTGGACAACATTAGCAAAGTCACACTGTCCTGGCCATAGGATTGTGTCGCCGCACATTCACTCTCCCGCTGGAAAGTTTGTGCTTTGTATTAGCAGTGAGTTGTAGTCAGATTCTCCCTCGTATACCAAGAGAGGGTTACTATATTTGGAGACGGATTCCTTCCCATAGGCTATAATACAGTCGATGACATTCAATGAGATCAAAGACTGATTTCGATAACTGTCAAGCATGCTTTGGGCTATGCTGGGGTTAAAAGTTAAACCGTTCTTTGTGGCGTTGTAAGGAGCTCCATGTAGGAAGCCTTCTATAATCGCATTGACGAAATAATCATTCGAGCTCAAGGAATTCACGAAAGCCGAGTTTTACAGCAAATACAAAGGAATCGAGCTAAGTCCGAGCAAGACCCATAGGGCGCTTTTTTTTCGATCGACATAAAACAAGTTTTTGAGACTTGGTATACCAATACCCAGCTATTTGTTTCTTGCATGTGCTTCATCGACTTTCTCACGTGTGGGCGCGCAAAGAATCTGCTTACGCATGTTAGAGGCGCCAAAAAGAAAAGTGCCCAGTATGTTGACTGCAAGGTGAATGTATGTAATGGTGGTTTTGACTTTCGAAAAAAAGTCTTCGCAAACAGTAGCGACGTCTTTGTCGCGTGGAAACTTAGTCGAGGCCCAGATAGCTATATCGAGATTCAGAATCAAAATAGAGGACCCCAAAAAGATGGACAAAATGACGTTGAAGCGCCAGCCACTTGAAAACTTTCTAGTCGGCTTTGGTGGGGGAATTGGAATGATCTCCTGGTGAGTAGTCTTGTTGTCACTTGTCGCCGAAGGAAACACGGTCTGAGGGCTATTGCGCGGTGTCAAATCAGAAAGTAGAAGCTCAGTATTCTGAGCTGAGGCTTTCCTGCCCAGAGAGAACTGCAAGAAGCGCATTGTAGAAGCATTTCTAAGAGATTTATGACGGACGAACGCGAAATTAAGCGTCTTGCAACGCTGCGGCTGAATCTCAGCTGAGGCGGAGAGATAAAGGAGCACAACAAAGGGGTCAGTGCCAGAATACGAGGCAGATTGAAAGGGAAGTGCTTGGTCGCCCATCCTACCATCTGCTACTGTGGCCGCTTACTGTAACTCCTTGTTGCTGTATACATATCTGCTTGATCTCGCGGCCCTTTTTCGATCTTCCGGCCTCGGGAATTCTCACGCGACTCGAGTGTCTGGAATAGCTGGTCGATTGAATACTGAAGCGCAAGAAAGACCTTGAGCTCAATAACATCGCGATACTTTAGCCGTTCCCAAATCGTCGGTTCGGAGGATTGTCCAGCGGAATAATTCTGGGCCCGCCCCGGGATACACGCTTTTTGAAGGATGTCATAATGCAACCGCTAGTGATTTGGGCGCATAAAGCTTAGGGCTGACCCTTATAACCCCGACCTTTACACTAATTTCACTAGCGGTTGCATTACCGGGTGGATTGCATTACCAGGTGAATAGGAGTAGCCGAGCGTTCAGCGCTTTGGATTCCATCTCACAATTGGTTACCGATCGAACCTCCATTGCATGCGCATTCTTACTTTCCTGCCTTTATCTACGTCGCCCGAGTAATCGACGGGATGTCTCTCCACTGGAGCGTGCCCACCCAGATTGCCAATGTTACCGTGTTATTCCTTCTGGCAGCGTCCCTCTCGGCCCGAGCACCAATGCTATCACAAGCAGAACAAAGCACATTTCCTACCACCAATGTGATTGAGCCTTATTCGTTGCCCGTTGCCTACCCGCTGTCTCTCCAATCACAAGATGCGGACATCCAGAACCAGATCCGTAACACCCTCGCCCATTATCCTCTGGCGATAGACGGCAAGAACTTCGATGCTCTGGATCGTGTCTTTACCAAGGATGCAGTCGCGAACTACTCGGCGCCATTGAACGTTGTCCGCGGACTCAGCCAGATCCAGCTCGTACTGAAGCAAACCTTAGCACCCGTCTTGTCACAGCATGCCTATGGAACCCAAGTCATTGAAGTTCTCGAAGGCAGCCGGAGTGCGAAAAGTGTTACGTACTTTACGGCATCTCAATTCGGTACGGGCAATAAGGCTGGAAAGGTACGAAGTAATCTCCTAGACCAAAGCAACGCCGCAAAGCCCGAAAGAAATAAACCCCGGGATTCAACTCAGTCGCTGCGCATTCGGAAAAGAAATCCCTTGCTAAATCATCGCCAATCGTGACCAGGTTTATTACTCATATGGTCAGTACCAAGATAACCTCGTGAAGGTGGGTGATGAATGGAGGATCAAGCATCGCAATTTGGTGTACATGGTAAGCCTTCCCCTATCGCTCCCTAGTCTGTAATGTGCAACTTATAGTCATTAGGGCCCGGGAATTGGCGACATATCTATTTATTCGAACATTTCAGGTAGTTAGAACTGGAGCACAGAGCCCTATGTATCACCGTAAAGACTTACTGCACATCTGTGTCAAGGAGTGAGCATACAAAACCGTTCAGTCACCTGGTCTGAGTATTTCTCCTTCCCTGCCACGGGCCCGCTAAGATATGGTCTCTTTGTCAAATGTAATGTCAATGATTATATGTGGATCTACAAAGCGATGAGAAGACTTACTGTGCACTCGTACTGGCATCCGACCTGCCACCATCGGGATCAAGGATTTCATGCCCACAGCACGACTTCAGCGAAGCGTCATCTTTGATCCGTCTCACGACCGTCTCCCCTTCCTCTTGGCGTCAGGTCGTTTCTTAAACGCGAGTCGCAGAATAAATGTGACGCGTTTTCCTCGAGCATCACTCACTCGGGTCACAGTGTAGGTCTAAGATTTCGTTTGGATTTCATCGTCTATGAGGGACCGGATCAGTCGCTGGAAGCAAGATCGAGGAGGTAGTTCCTCAATGAAGCTTCAGATACACTCAAGCTCGAACCCACCATTTATGGACGACACAGAAGCTTTAATCTAGTAGCTCCCCGTCCAAGGCAAAGAAAGATAAAGCAGGTTCTGCCTCGGAAAGCTTGGAAATCCTCTTTACCTTCGTACCTTTATGCGGATCCCCTTGCTATCCGCCTTGGGATACGGCACAAATCGATCAGAGGCCATGTCCACGTCACTCCGATCCGTCTCAAACAGTTCCCAATAACCATCCTCCCCGTGATCATCTTTGCTGCCAAACCTGCGCCAAAGTTCCGAAAGCAACAGATAAATTTCGGTGTAGGCCAGCTGCATCCCCAGACACTGCCGGGAGCCCTGCGAGAACGTCATCAGGTAGCGCTTGAGTCCTGGGTTTTCGATGAAGCGCTCGGGGCGGAATTCCATCGGATTGTCGAAGACATCTGGATTGTGGTGGATTAGGGGTGCCGCCATGCCGACGGGTGTCTGGGGTACACAGTCAGGCAATTTTGTCAATTGAGAATCATACGCCAAGGCGAGTCTACTCACACCGGGAGGTATCCGCCACTGTTTCTTGCCGTCGTTGAAGGTCATCACCTCATGAGCAATACGAGTCTGGCGCTGGCTGGTACCTAGGGCGAGGCGGAAGCCCTCGAGGATGACTGCAGTAAGGTACGGTAGCTGTTCGATTTTGTTGATCGAAAGAGGCGCAGAGAGGTCGGGGAGGGCAGTATTAAGCTCGGCTCTTAACTTTGCAAGTACCTTCGGATTGGTAAGGAGATGAACGGTCATTATCTAGGATCCGCGTCAGCTTTTCCCCAGGCCAAGGAGGCCTCGAAATGCGCATGACGCACGCTTAAAATCCATGATGAGGTCTCCGTGCCTGCGATTGAGAAATTCTGAGCCTCCTGGAGCAGACGGAGCGGCTGTTTGTCTTCCTCGGATAGTTTGCTGTCGAAGATCTCATCGAACACCGTTTTGCTGTCTTTTCCTTCGCCATGAGCCTTTCTTACTCGTTCAATGTTGCTGAGCAATTGCTGGGAGAGATTTAGCTTTATCACCGTTGGGGAACAACGTTGCACGAGGTTTTACCAATTTGAATTTGATAAAGGTCCCGAATCCCGGATTGATTTTCAACACCAGCCATCGAGGGAGACTCGCGAAGAACCCCATGAACCATTTGAAATGAAGAGCAAGAGGGCCGAGGTCATGGAATCCATCGATCTGTTTACTTCTTCAGCCAAGATTACCAAGACCGAAAGAACCAAGATACCATATCAAAGAAGACCTGATTGAACTCCGGTGCCTCAATCCAGTTCAAGCTGAAGCCATACGCATACTCGGAAATCAAATCATTGGTAAAAGCGCCAAACATGGGCAAGAGACTAATCTCCCGGCCGTCATCCTGGAATTCTCTCAACCGAACCAGCAGCTTATCCAAGTTCCGCCGCATCACGGGCTCCAGCCTCCTCACCGAGTCCTTGGAGAACATCTTCGACATGGCCGCCCGCCGCGTGCGATGCAGATCATGGTCCGCCGTCGCGCCAGCCGCTTGCGAGAAGCCAAACACCTGGATCATGCGCGAGTACTTGTCGCGACGACGGCCGCCGGAGGGCATCAGTTCGGGCAGGAAGGAAGGGTCGTTGACGTGTAGTTCGTCAGGAGTCACCCGCACAATGTGGCCGTATTTGGCGTGCATGTCGCGGATTTCGAAGAGGTACTGGCCGCGGCGGAAGAAGTCGTGGTAGAATTCATACCACAAGGTCATGGCCGCCAGACGGGGCCCCGGGTAGCCGGCCAGTGGATGGAGCGTGAGGCGGTAGGTGTAGAGGAGGATGATATACAGAGCAAAGGTGGCAGAGATGGCCGTTAAGGGCCATGTCTTGAGGATTTCGAGGACAGGCTCGAAGGCAGGCATGATGTTGCTGGTACCGGTGGAACCACAGCTGATGGGTAAGGCTTGAAGTCCCGTCTTCCTCGCTTGGAAGGGCGACAGAGCCACAGGACAGGAATGCTTTGTCGATATAGAGATAGAAGAACGCTTGGACTGGTGATGTTTCGACTCACCACAGTGCGAATTCGGCGTTCGGCTCCCATTCGGCCAAGACAAGGAATGATACATCTCGGTGCATAGACGAAACCTCCGACTTCGGAACGAAGCCGACTTCTCAACAAGCGGGTAACGCAGATCTTGCATCATGCATCATGTATGTCGAGACCATCACCCGCCTTTAGCCTACTACAAGATGCATATGGATGCAATATGCATCTCGCCTCTCATGTCTCCTTGCGCGCCCTATGAGATGCGATCCCTACATCCACCTCGCATAACCTATCTGGCCTCTCCAAACCATTGCGCCTATAAACCCCGTCACTCGTACATGAACCTTGGATTTCAACGTTCTCCTCGTGCATGCTGTGGGTTTTCCATGCCGACCGAAAGGAGGCGGACATTGCACGTTCGCAGGACCGATGTTGAGAAAGGCCGGTACTGCAAGAAAATCGGGGATCGGACCGAGATATCGTGGGTTGAGCCCTGGGGAATGAGAGTACGCCCGGTATCGGCGGAGGGAAGTGAGCCGAGGGAGATCACTGTTTGGTCGGAAGTCTTGCGTCGTTACTCAGGCGCAAAGAAGAGCCTGATGTCGATGTAATGGATCCAATGTTTAGTGTGCAGAGTGCACTTCCTGTCGCTGGCTTGTGCCCGACATTGAGTATGTGGTTGGTTATCTCAAGCGCACTCATATGGCCCATGATACATGCAGTGTAGCTTTTACAATGAGAAGCATCTCAGGACCGTCTATCGCGTATATATCTCACGAGGAAAGTAGAGCACGGGACACGGCGGGCGTAGCCAACATGTTGAATATCAGCGCTGCACCTTCTGAACCTATGCCGAAGCCTTCTCCTTGAGCTTGACCATCAAGGCCTTGGGTTCAAAGACCAGATAAGCCTTCTGATCCATCCAATTACAATCATTGGGATCCGCCAATTCGAGCTCGAAGTTCCATATCATTTTGCTGAGAATCATTCGCGCTTCTGCGAGGAAGACCCTGCCATCGCAAGTTAGTCCATGGATGCAGGCGGAGGATTTGCACAGGGAAATGCATTGTAGAGCGTAACCTGGTAGACTCACTTTCCACCCATGCAGTTACGTCCGCCCACGGAGAACGGCTTGAAGGCCATCTTGTTCTCTCTATCGAAGCGCTTGTCGTATCTCGAGTCGGTTTGGGGCAGAAATCGTTCCGGGTGAAAAATACGAGGCTCGACCCAGTGGTCAGGGTCATTCTGGATGTTCTGCAAATTCACGCCGATGATGTTCTGGCTACAAGTCAGCAAACTGTCCAATTGTTCTAGAATAGGTGTGGATGATCAAGGCATGGAAACGCAGAGTGCTTACTCCTCCAGGAATCCAGTCGCCGTCCAACTTTTGACCTTGCGGTGGGAGGACTCTCGGTAGATTGATAGGTGTAGGATGATGGATGCGTAGAGTTTCGTTGATGACCGCCTCAAGGTACGGCAGTTTCATAGTGGAAGAAATAGTAATTTCGGCCTCTGACTCGAAGCTCTCTCTGATCTCTTTCGAAAGCCGCTTCAAGGTCTCGGGGTAGCGCAGGAGTAGATAAGTGGAAGTGGCTAATGCCACAGTCGTTAGTTGACATCCAGCAATCACGACCGCGAGTCCATTGGTGTTCAATTCCTTCCTTGTGACACCTTTTGTTTGCGTTTCGTCAAGCCTCCCCACAACCGGCGTAATGAAGTCCGACCTCGAGGGGCCTAGGTCTCCCATCTCCAATCGTCGTGAGATCTTGTCCGTGGCGACACGCCAACTTGTGGCTCTATTTTTCGCCGTCAACCGCAAGAAGATCCACCCGAAAATCTTGTCAATAGGATGATAGCGACTGAGGCTATTTCTCACGGAGCCGAACTTTGCGCCAAGGAAGAAGCCTAGGATCCAGGAGTGCTCGTTGTCGCCCTCTAAGCCATAGAATGACTCTCCGAATGTCAAATCTGCTATGATGTCCAATGTCGCGTATCCATAGAACTTTGCCATGTCGACTGTTCCCTTCGGACTTTTTCCGATTTCTCTGCGGAGCCGACTTATTAGTTGGCTAGAGTAAGACTCGATGATCGGGGATTGCTCCTTTAACGCTCTGTCAGAAAAGGCGTTGATGAAAGTTTTCCGGATCCTGTGGTGCGTTTCGCCAGCCTGAGCCCGTGTCAGTGATATTAACTTATGCGTTGCGGGAGGTTAAGGAACGTGCGAAGACAATTATCAATGACTAACGTACCGCAGTGAAAAGCGACTCGGCTCCGTTCATGGGTGGTGTCTGGCTGAACGGATCCTTGGGCGCAAGTGGCTTCGCAAGATATATGTCTTCCCACGCACCAGGCGATGTGGTAGCCAGCTCGTCTGGGGCGATACGAACCATTGGCCCGTATTGCTGGTGTAGTTTGCCAGTGAATTGCCATGTTTCTCCTTTAAGAGTTGACCAGATTAATGGTAAGCGCGAAACAGCTGTGATTTTGGGTCCAGGGTATTTGGATAAGGGGTGGAAGTAGATGAAGTAGATGCTGGACGTGACAAAGTACTAGATCTCCAGATGAGCTTTTTCTGCACCACTTAACCCTGTTCATGGATGCCCACCAGTATCAAAATGACACTTGCAGTACTCAGGACTTGGCCGGTCGGAAAATACGGCGAAGAAGCCACCTTGGAAAGCATGAAAATATCATCATATCTAGGTATTATTCAGCATCATCATCAGCGAGTGATGAAGACAGAAAACAAACCGTCGTGTAGAAGCCATTCTGGAGCAGATCACAAGAGCCCACTGTTGATGCTTCGCAAAAGAAAGTCACAGCTGTCAAATCAGGTTGCCCAATAGCTTCTTCTCTGAAGGGCTCACCAGAGCAACTCCGATATGGTTCGGTATATTATGTTTCGCGGCTACCGACAGCTGACGAGTAACCAGTATGATAAGTTTTCGCAATCCAAGTGAACACCGAGATTGGCGATTCACAGAAAATCAAAAGACTCTCGGAACGGACGCTGTTCCCAGCAGAGAGTTGGGATCGGACGATAGCCATGGACCGAGCAAAGCACCGAAAGGAGACAGGCGGTGTACTAATCCTGCCGAACAATGATGCGAGAGATCAGATAATAATGTGAAACGAAGTAATAGCCGAACCTACCATGGTCATTGCGAATCCGAAGACCCCGTAAAATAATTCTATTGCTGCGGATCTTGCCAGGTGCATGTGCGAAGCGAAACAAACCATCGGCGCCGGTACGAATGATTCTGGTTGGGAATTCGGCTTCGGGAGTAGTATTATAAAGTTTTGATGCCATCTTATAGTAGCCCTCAATAATGCAGTCGTTGTGGAACTTCACTTAAACCTATCAGCTTAATCTTACATCCCTATATTGGTAGCCCAGTAACTCTCAACCTTTTGGTTTCAACAACATACCTACATCGGTAATGTCGGTCAACCCAACTGGCCCACCGGTGGCCTCAGTGGCGGTATTTTGCCCCCAAAGCAAAGCTCCTGGGGAGAGTTATCTCAATCAATTACACTCCTATGCCCAGCAAAACGGGCAACTAAGATCCTTATTGCAAAAGCTGCTCGACATCCGAAATGTTTGGACTGTGCTCGCAAATGAACGAGAAGACATTGCCGATTTGGGCCAAGGCCCCAGATACGTGCAAGATCTAGAAGAATGGTTGACCACGGGAAAATCATCCAAAATCGCCAATCGCATGTCCGGGATCCTATCACTTCCGCTCCTCGTCATAATCCAGACATGCCAATACTTTCAGTATCTGGAGCTCCATGGACTGTCACATTCCGAACTCATGGCACAGCTCCGAGCAGGGGGCGGTATCCAGGGATATTGCGGTGGCCTACTGCCAGCAATTGCAAAAGCTTCCTCCCATGATGAAGCTGAGGTCGTGGAGAACGCAGCAAAGGCTGCACGGATTGCGCTTGCAATTGGAGATTATGGTGAACTCGGTGACGACGAATCTGTGCCGGGTGCGACGACCATTGTTGTCCGAACAAGACGGTCTGGACAGGGAGATGAGTTAATCGATAGATTTCCTGGAGTAAGTAATTATACTCTTTGAAGCCCTGGTGGCTATACATGCTTTTGAGCTTTCAAGCTATCGTCTTTTCATTACGCGTTGATCTGCGTAATTCTCGCCCAAGAAAACAGAATTCTGACCACCGCGCATAGGCATATATTTCCGCGGTTACAGACCCAAAGACAATCAGTATTGTGGGGCCTGTGCCAGTCCTCCTTAAGCTTCAGACCTACGCACGGGAGCAAGGTCTACTCGTCAATGAGATGCACATCCGCGGCAAAGTGCACAATCCAGAGAACCGTGAACTCGCTCAGGAGCTGTGCCGGCTGTGTGAACGGTCCGAGCTCCTGCACCTTCCGGACGCCAGCAATTTGCAGGTACCCGTGAGATCCAACATAACCGGCGATCTTATCACACAAGGAACGCTTTTGACGGAAACGGTCAATGTAATCCTTGCGTCCAGGTGCGAGTGGTATACGCTTCTCACGAAACTGGCCGAAGACCTCGACAGATCCGGGCGCCGAACCCATACGCTTGCGACATTTGGGATTGGTGACTGTGTTCCGTTATCTCCATTTCATAGGCTTCGACTCCAGGTGACGAAAGTAGATGTGCAAGCCCTGACAACAAAAAGTCTTCACAAGGACCGGACCAACAGAGCGGAGGATGATTACTCTTATCCAAGAGACGCAGTCGCCATAATCGGCGCTTCGTGTCGCCTGCCTGGGGCTAACAGCCTTGAGGAGCTGTGGAAACTCATTTGCAGTGGTACTTCCCAGCATAAGGAAGTTCCTACAGACAGATTCGATCTACATGAGAGCTTCCGCGCATCTCAGGATCGCAAGTTCACGGAAAAGAGAAAATTCTACGGCAATTTCGTAGATCAAGTGGACAGATTCGACCACGCATTCTTTCGCACGAATCCCAAAGAAGCCCTCAACATGGATCCCCAGCAACGCGTGCTCCTCGAATTGGCTTTTCAAGCAATGGAGTCAAGCGGTTACATGAGTTCACATCAACGTGATTCGGGAGACTGCGTTGGATGTTTTATCGGCGCCAGCTTCGCGGAATATCTGGACAACACGAACGCCCATCCACCAACAGCATACACCTCGACGGGAACAATTAGAGCTTTCCTATGTGGGAAAATCAGCTACTATTTTGGCTGGAGCGGCCCTTCCGAAGTCTTGGATACGGCGTGTTCATCGTCTCTGGTAGCCATAAATAGAGCCTGCAAAGCTGTTCAGAGTGGCGAATGTACCATGGCTCTTACTGGAGGTATCAATATCATAAGTGGAATAAACAACTTCCTCGACTTGGCCAAAGCCGGCTTCTTGAGTCCGACAGGCCAATGCAAACCCTTTGATCAAGCCGCAGACGGTTACTGTCGTTCCGAAGGTGGAGGATTGGTCGTCCTAAAGCTCCTGAGCCAAGCATTGGTGGACGGTGATCAAATCCTCGGTGTCATTCCCGGCATAGCGACTAACCAAGGTGGTCTCTCCCCCTCGCTTACAATTCCCTCTTCGCCCGCGCAGAAGAAACTCTATCAAACCGTCCTGCATCAAGCAAACATGAAGCCAGACCAGGTATCCTATGTCGAGGCTCACGGGACAGGTACTCAAGCCGGGGATCCATTGGAGATTGCCAGTATTCGCGAAGTGTTTGGGGGACCAGACAGAGGTCTGTTGAATATTGGGTCGGTCAAAGGGAACATCGGCCATGCGGAGACTGCAGCTGGTGTAGCAGGTCTGCTCAAGGTCCTCGCCATGCTTAACAATGCTGGCATTCCGCCTCAGGCCAGTCACCAATCTTTGAATCCTAAGATCCCTGCACTAGGAGTGGACAACATGGGGATAGCTACGGAATTTGTCCCTTGGGAGGCTCCTTTGCTGGCGGCCTGTGTTAACAGTTACGGAGCAGGAGGAAGTAATTGCGCTTTAATTTGCTGCGAGAGGCCTCGGCAAAAACGAACGATTCCCAAGCAAGCTTCGACAGCTCACGCCGAACCAACATACCCGATACTGATGAGCGCAGCATCTCAAGAGAGTCTCCACGCAGCTGCACAGGATCTGAGTCGATACCTTCAACAGATAAGGCCGAAGCCCCATTTGGGCGACGTAGCTTTCACACTGAGCAGACGGCGTAAACTTCACCGCCGAGCCTTCGTAACATGCACCTCTGACCTCGATGACTTGGTCCAATGTCTCAAAAGCGAGGCCTCACATGTCTTTGAGATGCCGCAAGCGCAAAAGCCAATTGTCCTCGCTTTCGGGGGGCAAACGAAGAGAACCGTAAACATGGACCGAAGCTTGTACGAAACCATCCCGTCTCTGAAGAGCTACATCGACGAATGCGACGTTATAGTCCAAAGCCTTGGTTTCTCCGCAATTATACCCGCCGTTTTCCAATCGGAGCCACTCACAGACGTGGTAACGCTGCAGTGCGGCACTTTTGCTATGCAATATGCGTGTGCGAAATGCTGGATAGATGCTGGTCTTGAAGTAGCGGCGATAATCGGTCACAGCTTTGGCGAATTGACGGCAATGGTAGCGGCAGGAGTGCTCTCGCTGCGTGATGGCCTCAAGCTGATCACCTCCCGGGCGTCTTTAATGGCCACCAAATGGGGCACAGAAAGCGGGACCATGCTCGTGATCCATGCCGGCCGCGACACCGTGCAAAGCATCATCGCCAGCATTAACGAGGGCTCCTCAACCCAACCACAAATTGAGGTGGCGTGCTACAATGCTCCGTCAAGCCAGGTGGTAGTAGGCTGTTCGCTCGGGATTGATCGAACAGAAAGCCTTTTGGCCGGAGACCCTCGCTTCTCCGGCGTACGTAGCCAGCGGCTCGACGTGACCCATGGTTTTCACTCTAAGTTCACCCAAGCGATCCTCCAAGATCTTGATCAGGTCTCCGAAGGACTGACCTACTCCAAGCCAGAAATTCATCTCGAATTGTGTACTGCTGGAACAAGCGACCTAATTTCAGCAGCAAGGCCGTCCCAGCACGCGCGAGAACCTGTGCACTTTGCAGACGCTGTTCGGCGCCTCGAAGCCCGTCTTGGTCCTTGCATCTGGCTGGAAGCTGGTATGGATTCCCCGATCATTCCCATGGTCAAGAGAGCCCTGGTTGCACCGGACGTTCATATTCTTCAAGCCGTCAAATTGTCAGATGCTCGAGGACCTACAAATGTATTGTCTGGCGCGATCGCAGCATTCTGGCGCGAAGGGATACCAGTAACATGTTGGAGCTTCCTCCCACCAAAGAAGCATGCATTCAAGCAGATCTGGCTCCCGCCTTACCATTTCCAGCCAACAGGACACTGGCTCCAGAACATCGATCGCGTCATGGAAGCACAGAAGAGCGCCGCAATCGTGGTTGTAGAAAGGGATCAGGAACCGCAAACCCCGTTGAAACTAGTCATCTTCGGAAAGGATACAAGCACGAATGACCGATCCAATGTGTTCGACATCTCCCAAGGAACACAACGATTCACCAAGATCGTTTCTGGCCATGCAGTTCGGCAAAGGCCACTCTGCCCGGCGTCAATGTACATGGAGTGCGCAGCAATGGGGGTGCAACTGCTTCAAGGTAACATAGAAGCCGGCACTCTTGGCTTCCTCGATCTGTCCTTCCAAGCAGCCTTGGGTGTTGACTTGAATCGAGCAGTGTCCTTGACAGTCGAACGGATAGACAACTCACAGTCGTGGAGCTTTGTGATCAAAAGCTGTTCCAAGGCGGACTCGAAGCCGAGATTCTCAACGCATGCGATAGGCAAGATTGTACTCACTGCGCAGCCTGACTTCAGGACATACGAGAGACTGATCGCATGCAGCATCGAGAGGTTAGAGACTAAGTCAGATACAGAGAAGCTAATGTCCAACAGAGCCTACGGGTTGTTCGCTCAAGTCGTCCACTATGCCGACTTCCTCCACGGGATTCAAGACATTACCCTGGATAAAACCGAGGCTGTGGCTAATATTGAGCTTTCTGACGAAGCCAAGATAGGTCTCGAAGAGAGCACAATGTTCCAGTACTGCGATACCATTTCTATAGACACCTTCATTCAAGTCGTAGGACTTCTCATCAACAGCAGCACCCTGGTCACTAGCGAAGACGTCTACGTTGCTACCGGAGTCGACCACATTTCGATGTCCTCAACGTGCGATTTCCACAAGCGGAGGTCTTGGACTGTTTATACCAAATTCACAACCACGGGCGATTGTCAAGCGGCGGGCGATGTATTTGTCTTAACACGCGAAAGACAGTTGGCAATGATAATCACAGGGGCCCGGTTCACCAAGCTCTTGATTACGAAGCTCGAGAGGTTCCTGGATTCCGCCAACGCGAAACCGTCCCAGGGAACAGGAGCGACAAACAAAGGTCTTCCACAGGTGCCGGCCAAGTCCTCTGAGACTACATCCACAGCAACGTCCGACGAAGGTACGGAGACCCCGCCCGGCATCGACAGTAGTAGTGCGACAACAATCGACAGCGATGACGAACCCGAGACCACAGGAAACATCGGTGATAGCGCCGAAACGAGCCTGCGGAACATTATTGCAAGTTACACCGGTATTTCTCCCAACGAGATCCGGCAGGACTCCAATATCGGCGACCTAGGCGTGGACTCTCTGGCCGCCGTTGAACTGGCGGAAGAGCTTCTGACACAGTTTGGTAAAGAGATTGCAGCCGACGACCTCCTCGATAGCAGCTACGGAGCTCTCGCAAAAGTGCTCATGCCCGTTCCTTCGGCCAAGAAAGGGAAGGCATCCAAATCCACTAAGTCAAGGCCTCAAGCTGATGTTACTTCCCCTTCGTTCTTGGCATCGCCTCCGTCAAACGGCAGTGGTGGCTCGAAAAACACGCAGGGTCTCCAAATTGCTCTGAAGCTACTTTCGGATACCTCTGGTGCCCCAGTCGAATCCATTGAAGGCAAAGCTACTCTTTCAGAGCTGGGCATCGACTCACTTTCGGCGGTTGAACTCAAGGGCGACCTCGAGAACGCATTTGTTATCGAGATCGAAGATGACAGATTTACCCTCGACTCTACGGTGAAAGAAGTTTTGGACTTCCTGGGACTAGGACGCGCATCCAAAGAACGATCTTCGCAACCGGCTACCAGTGCAGAGGCAGCAATGCTAGCAGGCCAAGGTGGACCAAGCAGTGAGAGGCCTAGCATCGGCCAGCACAAAGGGGTCGAGCTCGGAAGCCCCATGGAAGCACTCATCCAGTGCGAGGCGTCTTTCGACCAGGCGGCTGCCAAGCGTGGGTTCCTCGACTACTGGGCCAAGGTGGCTCCAAAGCAAAACGAGCTACTCCTGGCATACATCTGCGAAGCATTCCAAGCCCTTGGCTCGAACATTGGTCGTATCCCACAAGGGCAGCAAATTCACTTGATATCTCATCTGCCCAGACACGCAAAGGTCATGAATAGACTGATCGAGATCCTCGAACAGCATGACCTCTTGATCCGAGAAGGCTCGAAGCTCATCCGTGGCAGCGGAGAGACGCCATCGGAGGTCTCAAAGGCGCTCCATGAGCAATTTGTTACCACATACCCTTTGTACGCTGGCGAAGCTCGATTGATGGCCTTGACTGGCCCGAAGCTAGCTGGCTGCTTGACTGGCAAAATCGATCCGTTGACCCTTATGTTCCGCGGGGCTGCAGCGCAGAAGGTCATGGAAGAATACTACGTCGCCTCTCCGATGCTGTCCACCCTAACCGAACAATTAGTGACGTTTATCCGGACTGTTGCAACTTCCAGCAGGTCCACGTCTAGCGAAACGCCCCTGCGCATCCTCGAAGTAGGCGCCGGCTTTGGTGGTACAACAACGCGGCTCGCTGAAGTGTTGGAATCAGCAGGTATTCCCGTAACCTACAAATTTACTGACATCTCGCCTTCACTCATAAAGGCGGCCAAAACCAAATTTGCCAAATACCCTTGGATGGAATATCAGATCTTGAACCTGGAAAGCGACATGCCTGCTTCGCTCAAGGATACATATGACATTGTCATCGGCACCAACTGCGTGCACGCGACGACAAACAAGACGAAGACGGTCAGCAGACTCAAAGAGATCATCACCGCCCAAGGTTTCCTGGTGCTCTCAGAAGTGACGCAGCTGGTCGATTGGTACGATATCGTCTTCGGATTGCTAGAAGGCTGGTGGCTCGCCAATGATGGATCCACCTACCCCTTGCAACCGCCTGAGTCATGGGTCAGGTCTTTCGAGAAGGCCGGTTTCAGTAGGGTATCGTACTCGCAGGGTCCTAGCCTCGAGTCGAATACTCAGCGGCTACTCGTGGCATCGAGGAGCGAAAAGGTGACAACACCCCTGCGTAAGGCAGCGAAACTACCTGACGTGCAAACGGTGGCGTACAAAGAGGTACATGGCACCTCCATCGAGGCAGACATCTACCTACCTGCCCGGGTTTCGGCAACAGCCATGCCTGTTGGTACATGCTCGTCTCTTAGCTAGCACCAGCCCCTTACTCCTGGTATTGGTCCTAGTCTATATTCGCTGACTCCTTCTCTCTATCTTCTAGCTCTGATGATCCATGGTGGTGGACACATGACGCTCTCCAAGAAAGCCATTCGACCCTTCCAGACCTTCTTCCTCCTTGCGCACAACATTTTGCCCGTCAGCATCGACTATCGGCTCTGTCCAGAGGTCAATCTACTTGAAGGCCCTATCGCAGACGTGAGTGACGCGTACGCATGGCTGCAAAGAGGACTGCCGGCTGCCTTGGAAGGCAGTGGGGTTTCGGTCGATGTGGACAGGATCGTGGTGATAGGGTGGTCGACGGGAGGACATCTGGCCATGACAACGGCTTGGAAGAGTAAAGAGGCAGGGCTGAAGCCTCCTGCGGCCATCTTGAGCTTCTATGGCCCTACAGACTTCGAGTCTGGAGGTACGGTGATGATTGTCCCTAGCCTCACTGCCAAGCATGTCAACTGTCCCTCGGGCCTCTGGTGCTGACTGGTGCCTAGATCTTGATGTCCGCCGGGCCGAAATGTACCCGGAACGGCGGCTATCGATGAACAACATCATCTCTTCTCTACCGACCAAACCAGTAAGCAATCCTGGTCTCACCATTCTTGCCCTTCCCCTTCCCCTCTCTGTGTCTGTCTTCTCGAGCTGGAGGCGGAAGCTGGCCCTCCAAGTTCCTCCGTTTCTACCCCTTAAGTTGATGAAAATGATCGTGCCCCAAGCGCGCACCCCATTTCCCCCACCCTCTCAAGCCCTATCCAAACAGTTCAGCATCATTCACCAGGGGAAGCTAATCGCGCCTTTCACACCAACAGATAACATCCTACACCACCAGCCCCAGCGCCACCGACAGCAACCACCTCGGCTGGGTCCGCCCCGGCGACCCCCGCTCCGAGCTCGTCCTGTCCCTCTTCAAAGAAGGCAACGGCTTGCCCCTCTTGCTGAACGGCATCCGCCCCCCCAACAGCAAGCCCTGGTCGACGCCTCCGCCAGCGCACCTCATCGCCGCCATCTCCCCACTTGCGCACCTCCGTGAGGGCACTTATACCACGCCGACGTTCTTGATCCACGGCACAGAGGACGAGATCGTCCCGTTCCACACTGCAGTCGCTTTTGCTGGAGCGATGCGCGAGCGGGGTAATGAAGTGGGGATGGCAGACGTCAAGGGGGCGAGGCATATTCACGATTTGAACCTCAAGGAAGGGGACAAGGGTTGGTGGGAAGGGGTTGGAGTTGGGTATGATTTTTTATTTCGGCAGCTGGGGCTTTAGAGGCTTACAGGGACTGGAGCTATAGATGAGTTGATTTGGATCATGGGGGTTCTTTTGCTCGAATTTTCTCCGCTATGGGTTTCCCCGTGTTTTTCTGGTTAAGGGTGGTAGTCGAATGCTTTGTCTTACGATACGCTGCCATGCGAATGCTTCTAACGTGCTCAGAGCCCATTTTCCCCTACAGTGCCTTCTAAGAGAATCTCGTATGTCGAACACAAGCCTTCCGATCGACCTCTAGTGTCAGGCGTTCCGCTATTCACTTAAAACCCTCCACAGTTCCACCAAACGCTCCCTTACACACTCCGTTCGCATCCCCCTCCCGGCCTCCTCTATCATCAAGCACTTTACAAAATCCGCACTCACACTCGCTTCCAAGACCCCTTTCCTTCCACTCTTCTTCTTCCCGACCCGATACTCGTCTGGCAGCCCCAGCCTCAATTCGATATCCCCCAGCACACGCAAACTAATCTGGAGCAGCAGCTTCACCTGGACCGTACCGAACCGATCCAACGAGACGCCGCCTATCTGCATGCCCGGAAAGACGGGCGGGAGTGGATCAGTGGAGTGACTGGTCTGATGTGGGGGAAAGGTAAGTATGTAGTCGAGGAAGTGGGCATGCATGATGCTGTGGAGGTGAATGATGCGCATATAGCAGGTGAGGAGCTGGAGGACGGTGGTCAGATCGGCAGGGGCTGCCGGCTTGGAGTCGGACGACCGGCTGCAGGGGACTTCGCCAGCGCCTTCAGACTGTCGCGCCGGTCTGGACATGATCAGGTCGTCATGGTCAAAGAAGGAAGCCAAGGTTGAAGAGCCATTGTTACTGGGGCTGCAAGGGGGCTTTTCAGAATGCATGGAAGGGGTTGGAGGTGGGGGAGAGTAGGTGGATGAGCAAGGAGTGGTCGAGGCCAAAAAGGAGCTTAGTAATTCGAGGAAGGTATCGGAACTCTTGAGGACGCTGCCTACTAGCTGGTCTTGAAATGCCGTCGCCTTCGCGCCAGAGGTACGCTGCTGGTTCTCAGGGTCGCTAGCAAGCAGTTGTGCGTAAAGGCCCATGGCTAGTTCAGAAAGCTCCTGCATGCGCCGATGTTGCATGTCTTGAGCCGATATAGTTCCTTCTTCATCGTCCGTACCAGCTTGCTCCTCGGCGAATTCCTGCGTAGGAACCGAGGTAGTGATTAAGCCGGTCTCCAAGCTCGCAGATAGCTGTGTCTCCTTCCCCTCCCCGTCGCGTGCTCTAAAATTTTGTGCCCTTGAAGCCCTCGGCGGCCGGGGTTGTGCTATGAGGTCCGTCCGACTTGGCAAGTCAAGGTCCATGACCTCTTCCGGCGGGCCTGGGACAAAAGAGTTGGCTGAGTATGGCTGTAGTGGTGATGCAAATGCGTTTACATTCCCCTCTCTGGACTGTTCAGCTGTCTTGCTCGAAGACGGTGTCGGTGTCTGGAAGCCCGTGGGCTGCCCTGGATGATTCTGAAAAGGCCAGCCATATTTGGGACTGAATGGATCGAGACCCGGTATTTCACCCATATCGGTATCATAATAGGACGGTAGGTTCTCGTGAGACCAAGGCAGATTTGTAGTCGAAGGTCTGGACGAGGAAGGAAATTCAGGGCTGATCCCGTGCGAGGTGTTCGTGGTGTCGCTATGGGAGGAAGGGTTAAGCGGGAGAGCGTGAGCGATATCTTCTCGCTCTCCATCGCGCTGCTGATCGTGGGTATATTCTCTGGGGAAGTGGCCATTGCGTTGGCCTCCATGGAATTGCAAGCTTTGGTCTTCATCAGCCTGACCATCTTGCTCACCGTGGAGAATGTGCTGGCTGGTTCTGTTGAGGATGGGAGCCGAGAGCGCTTCCCCTTCTGTTGGTCTCCCGCCCGCCTTGTCTCTTCGTGGCTGAGGTAGAGGAGTATTGAGCGTCGAAGGTCTACCAGGACGCTTTGCAATACTGAAGCTGCAAGTGGCGCCTGCTTTATGACAGCGAACACAAGTAGTGACCGATAAGCCCTGAAGTTGATCTCCAGGCAGACACTTCAGTTTCTGGCCCCGACATCGATCGCACGCTCCACACTTGATACCACTCGAACTGGGATTGGAGTATCGACGAGATGCAGCAGCCTCAGTATGAGCCATTGCTTACTCCGAGATGGGAACCGCATGGAGACTTGACGTGTCAAGGGAGCCCCCAGCCTGAATGGACTTAGATCATGTAGCTCTGCGGCCAAGTGAGTAATCGGCGATCTGAGTGGATGTGACACAGGTAGCGGTAGCACAATATAAGATAATATCAAGTTCTGTGGCAGTGCAAATCGAAGACTCGGTGTGCCGGATGTTCAGTCGTTCATGTGATGGCCCTGGTGGCACGAGTTGTAAAGTTGATACTGGACCAAGGAAGACCCTCACCCAGCGTGGTTCCTCCAGTATCGGCCCTATCGATGGCTACACCAGTAACCCAGCCAAGTAGTACAATCTTCGACCACTGTGCCGATTCTATCTTGCAGCGGATCTGATACACGGGGTGGCGTAAGATCTGGGTGAATCTGGACAACCGCTGGGCGCGTACATCGAGATCCAGCAGGCTCCCGAGTTCCAAACCCAGCGTTATAGTCCAACGCAATGGCGGCGGGCCCTGCTCCGAATGCGTTGGCCCTACTGGCCGCATGGAGTGAGTTGCACCTTTGGCAGAGGTCCTGGGCCAAGCGACTGCTCGGCCCAGTAACAGCACCGTAGCCACAGCACGCCCTACTGATCTTCAGGCGACAGGCGGGCCCACTGTTTCCTGCGCATTCTCTCCAAACACCTCAGACGACATTAGCCTGCGTGCTGCAGATGGCTTGCTTGTTGAGTCGAGTAGCTGCTGCGTGACGAGAATGAGAATCCGGGTGCTGCAGTGGCCACGCCTTTGCAGCGTTGCGATGACTGTACGGACAGCGGGTCAAGTCCAGCATGAGAACCGTCAGAGAACCCCCACGACGTACTTTACACCGTGACTTGACTGCAGGCTGGTGCCAGACGGATGGTTTCGACCGACAGTCCCCGGAGCAGCGATCCGCTCTGTCGGGACATGCCACCAAGCGCACGGGCGGTCGATCGAGATCTTCATCCAGCCGCCCTCGAGCGCAATATCAATGAGATCTTGCATCCTTCAGTCCTTCCACCTCTCGGCACTGAGATCTTGCATCGGGCAACCGATGATCCAAGCGGACCAAACCCAAATGCTTCAACCAGACTGCTTTAGATAGATGCTAGGCTCAACTCCGCTCTCATCATCTAAGACTGGTAGGAGAGAAAGCTTCTGCCAGCATTCAGTATACATCATCGTGCTGTTCATTCTAGCCGAGACTGGCCCAGACGGTTGATGTAGACTCGGTGGGTTTGGTATTTGGGAAGGTTGATCTTCACTAGCCGCAGCACGGCCGCTGATGACAATGAAGCTAGCTAGCGCCCCGCTTAATGCCCTACTAAACTAGCAGAAGCCCTTGAACATCTAAGTATACATCCAGCTGTAGGCTCCAACAGAAATCCTTTTGGGAAGGCCCGTTCCAGGCTTCATCCATTGACGGACTTCATACCAGCCGGATGGTATCGGTCGCCCACCACCTCGCAAGTTGCGAGTGTTCGATCGATTTCCACCAATTCCTCCTCGTTCAGCTCGACGGCATTTGCTTTTCCGTTCTCGACGGCGTGGCTTACTGTTGAAGCCCCGGGGATGGGAATAATTGTAGGCATTCCCTTCTTCTTCGACAGACTGACGACCCAAGCAAGAGCCAGCTGTGCTGGTGTACAACGTTTCTCGGAAGCCAAGCTCTCCAGTTTCCTGACGAGCCTCATGTTGTTCTCGAAATTGGCCGGCTGGAAGCGCGGCAGCATTCTCCGCATGTCCTTCTCTGGGATATCGTCAAAGGATTTGGATCTGGCCGCTCAACATACCGCGGCCGATTGGGCAGTAGCTGTCAATAACATTGTCAGCTTTGCAACCGTAGAGTTGTCTGTGTCCTTACGCAATGACTGGAATGCCATGTTCAGCACACGCCTCGACAATTCCGTTGGTCAGGGAATCAGTGCAGAAAAGCGAGATCTCGACCTCCACGGCCATGATCTTCGTAGTTTTGGCCGCTTCACGAATGGTATTGGCATTCACCTCGCTCAAAGCGATTCCCCCAATCTTCCCTTCCTTCACCAGCTCTCTGAGCGTGGCCAGCGTAATTTGCAGTGGTACGTTCGGGTCTTGACGTGCACATTCGAACATGTCTATTTTGGCATTGTCACCCAGCAGCTTGACACAGCGCTCCACGCTCTGCCTTACAAAGTCGGGGCTGCCGTCGGGAATCATGCCTGGGCGGAGGGCACCTTTGATGTTCAGGACCACCTTAGCCGCATCTTCGGGATACTTGTCAAAGTACTTCTTCAACAGCGTGAGTGAGTTGATCTCTGGCGAGGGCCCGTAGAATTCGCCACCATCCCAGAGATTACAATTTTCGGATAGCGCTGCGTGCATTGCGGCGAAGGCCTGCTCTTCAGGCAGAGGAACAGGACCTCGGGTCAGCCCTGTCATAGGAGATCAGCCTCGTGATCTTGACCGAGAATGTCAATGAGACTGACCCACAAGGCCATAGCCAATGGGGCCAACCTTGCGACCCAAGACCTCCATCGACATTGTCGTGTAGGCCTCGGGGACAGTCCACAGGCGCGGACCGCAGCGAAGAGGGCTAGCGGAGAAAGGTGAGGCTATTTTGCCGAAGGATGTTGGGTTGGGAAGCGAGCGGCTGTGGGCAGTGGGGGGGGGCAAGAGTACGGTAGCAGGTGTGGGCCGATATCGGAGACAGGCGTGAGGTGAATTGACTGATCTGAACTCCCAATAGTCAATACCGTTCGGTGGCGTAAAGGGAATGAGCGTCCCGCTCCCGTACCTTAAATGACCAGGGGAGTCATCACGTGATGGTTGCTCTGGGTCCGTCGGCCCAAGGGTCTAGGGGCTCGCGCCGCTATTTACGGGACTAGTAGGCAGGCCTTTTCTTTAGTGTGAAGAAGGAATTCCATCCTAAAAGCAAGCAAACTACCTTCATGACGCGGCCGTCGATGCATCGGTATGCGGAGGGTTGATTGTTAGTGCGGCGCTAATAGATATCGCCACACGGCAGCTAAAATCCATATGGCTTTCTCCAGTCTCTCAACTTCGTACTTTATTAGGGGGGTTAAATGTTATTTTCGACAGGGATTATTTGGCCGGCCCCTCACCTTAAAAAACCCTGTCAGAAATAACATTTAACCCGTCGCATACAAATATTTCCTATCCGGGGGGGGTAATTGTTAGCGTGACAGGGTTTGTTTGCCCAGAAACCCCTGTTCGTACTAACAATTATAAGTAGTAACCCCGTGCTTAGGAAGTATAAGGTTTCCCTCTTCCGGGCGGGACGGCCCTCCGGCTTTCTCTCCCACCTCCGAGCGATACTCCGACTTTCGCGGGCTCAAGGGTTGTTTCCGGAGTATGCGGCACTGGGACCGCAGGGTTCATTGGACAACCTCGCCGAACGCAGATTCTTGCCTTCCCCGCTCCCACCGTTTGTCACAGACCCGCCGCCTGTCCCGGCTCATCGACGAGTCGCTCGGTGTTTCGGCGAAAGAGGGAGATCACGACTGCCAAACCCATTTGGTTCTCGCTCTGCATAGAGCGACGAATTCGGTGGAAGATTCTTGGTGACTATGACTGCCAAAATCTCATGCTCTCGCTCTGCATGGAATTACCATGTCGCGGAGGTCACCATTGCGCGCAGCGTGTACATGAGCCAATGCGCTCTGAACATACGAAGACCCGGGCCACTCAGAACCAAGCGTTGCACAAATGCCGCTTTCGGTAGATACTCGGTAGCGAGGAGGATTCGGGCGCGTCGATCCTATGGGGACAAGCACTATAGCGCGAGGCTAGCGATCCTCTGAATGGACCCGATCCGCAATGGTTGGCTGGCTCCAAGGGCGACGCTGCAAGATACTTTGATATCCTCCGAAGCAACCTCTTGTACTAAATTCCTCCGAAGTAGCCACTCCGAACTTCTGCCCCGACCCCAGGGCGACAAATCGCCCAGACTCTCCACAACTCTCATCAGGCGCTTTTCCAGTCTGGGCGACATCGAGGCTTTATCGAGTCCGAGGATCAACTTGCTCTTCGAATCGGGACGACTCCGAGGGCTCAAAAAGTCCGAGCATGACCTCGTCTTCGTGTGGTGTGGCATACCTCATTCTTTAAGCTTTTGGAGTCTCGAGGTTCTAGAAGAACTGTCGAACACACTTGGCCTTGAAAGGCGATATACCCTACCTGCGGGAAGGGGGCCCCTTCAAGCATCGTCGATCATACTAATGACACATTCTTGGCTTTCGCATTCGGCGCCTCAGCAATGCTGCTGATGTTCTCCTTCAAGCTACTTTTCTCGCCATTGCTTGCCCCGCGTACGCATACGAGATATTCGAAAAACCGTATGTGACTGGGAGAAGACCTCTTACTTTCCATACAGAAACATATGCCTTGACCTTTATACGCTACACCTTTTTGTATCTATACAAATCAGACGATGTCGTTGATGTTGGTAGAGGTAATAAGGCGAGTCTATCAAAGCCCTGAGGATACTTGTACGGCATCCTGGATGCACGGGGGCTGCGCTAAGAATCCGAGGCAAACGGTGGCCCACTCCGCAATACACCCTTTTTGTTCGTTACTCTTATCTAGGAAGATCCCATCGTCATAGACTTGAAGTGCCGAGGCCGTTCGAGGCCTGATGGCAAAGATTGACCAGTCAAGTCTAACCGGAGATTGTTTCTAGGATTTGGATAAAGGCAATATGAAGACATTGAGATAAGGTAAAAAACTGCACTTCCCTTGATCATCTCTCAGCCGAATCGAGACTGACGAAAATATGCATTTTTCAGGGTCCATCTTCACTCTTTCCACCGTCATTGCGACAGTAATCGCCCATACAGGCCCAGAGATAGCCGCTTACTTCAAGACTCATCTCTCCAAGGCTGCGGAAGTTTACCTCCCCTCAGGGAGCAACTACACCCTGGAAACTACGGCACGATGGAACGCCTTCAGCGCGCCAACATATGTTATCTCCGTGAAACCGGCTTCTGACCAGGATGTCCAGACCATCGTATGTTCTCCTCCACGAAGCGTGATACATTCGTACAAAACCTCCATGCACTTACCGCTGATGTTCCGGCGAGTAGATTGCATATGCCTACCATAAAAACATAGCCTTCCTCGGTACAGGTGGTGGACACGGCTACTCGGCGACTCTTGGTACGGTTCGAAATGGGATCGAGATCGACCTGGGCCATTTCAACACTTTCTCCATCGACTCCAATGCCAATACTTTGACAATTGGCGGCTCTGTCCACTTCGCTAATATAACGGGTCCACTGTACGACGCTGGGAAAGAGTGGCGTAGGCTGACAATTATACAACTCGCGATTATGTTGCTAATGAATTTCTCCAGAAGTCGGATCATGCTCTTGCGTAGGCATGGTTGGAGCTACACTGGGCGGGGGTGTCGGACCCTATGGAGGTTTGCATGGTCTTCAAATCGACGCTCTGCAATCGGTCACCATGGTGACTGGTACCGGCTCCCTGATCAACGTATCGGCAACCAGCCATCCGGACCTCTGGTGGGGCATGCGAGGAGCTGGCTTCAATTTTGGCATCGTCACATCGGCCACGTATCAAGTCTACGATTACACGAATAAAGGACAAGCCATGAACGCAGACTTCAGGTTCCACGCCAGTCAGAATGCTTCACTATACGAGTTTGCGCGGTCTTTTACCGGCAAGTTACCAGACGCTTTCTCGATAGATATAGCAATCGCCTACAACGAAGCTTTCGGAGGCGTAAGTCGACCTCTCCAAACGATCTACGGGCTTAAGGAGCCGACTAACATACCCCTAGACCTATCTCTTTGCCAATTTCATCTATGTCGGTCCATTAGAAGAGGGAATGGCGCTCATCCAGTCCATCATCGACATTGGCCCCTTTCAAAAGAACATCACGATGATACCCTGGAAAGACATCGAGACTCAGTCGAAATTTGGCATTGACGCTTTTGCCTGTATCAAGGGAAACTACCACAGCGTTTGGGGCTTGAATCTTTATCAGATCGATGTGCCAACCCTTGTTGCTGCGGTGGACTTGATGGACAACGTGTACGCACAGTATCCCGGCTTCCGCTCGACGTTCCTCGCGATAGACATGTACGCCTCTCGAGTCACTCAGTCCGTTCCCGACGACGCAACCGCCTACCCATACCGGAATGCCGTGGCACGATTGTAAGTCGCAAGTTCCCACCGCATCTCTCCGCTGGCCCCTACCTATATCGTCCAAGACACGAAAAGCTGCTCACTGCATGCTAGTCTCCTCGATGTCGGCTTCCACAAATCCAGCAACCTCTCCACGGCCGCTTCGGACGTCGGTCGCCAAGTGCGAAGTCACTTCATTCCCACGAGCGGCGCTAGCACCAAAAACATCGAAGTCTATGTCAACTACGGGCACGGCGATGAGGGACCGCTGGGATGGTACACTGAGCGGAAGCTGCCGCGGCTCAATGCGTTGAAGAATCGATACGATCCTCATAAACTCTTCTCGCACTATAATGCCCTGGAGGCGACCTATAACGTACCCAAGCATTAGTGAGGCAGCCGGGAAATAGGAACGTAAGGGCTGTTTCGTTTGGTCTGGCTGTTGTTTGGATATTCATAGAAGCAGCTAGTTGAACGTTTCTCGCAGGTAGCGAAATATTTGAACACTTCGCCCAAGTCCATCGCCGCGCGGGACTCAAGATAAAGAATTTTTTTAAGTTGGAAAGATTCTCTTGCACAGGTGGTCTTCCAACACAATACAAAGTCACGAACACACAGTGTAATGATTGTTAGTTTCTAAGGCCGGATTATCCTATGCCTCAAGATAGATCTGTATCAAATATCTGATACGCCTTTAATAACGATTGAGTCTTTAGTTTTTCGTTACCCTCTCTCTAAGATATGTTATGTGCAAGTCTATGAATGGAGCACCAAGAAAATTCAATATAATTTGTTGAACGACCGCAGAGCGTGCTGTCGCCGATAACGACCAATAGCCTCAGGTCTTTGTTGAATAGTGACCGTGAGGCACGTGTTGAATATCATCGAACTATGACCCGCACCAGTTAAGAGGAGCGTTATACACTAATATCCCCCTTGCTGGCCAATACAGCATTTCATACCCACTGCGAATCTCCAATCGAATCCCATCCGTTCCTATCAATTTCGTGATACCATCTCAGATCAAGCGAGTATCGAGAGGAACAACCTGCGCTCCGACAAACTTACCCTACGCTGACATACCGTTAGTCGTGACATACAATGTCTTCTCCGCTTCCATCTCGAGCCTCTCCCCCACGCCACCCACGTTGGGTTATGCATTTCCACCTCGCCTCCCGTGAAATTCCTCTGCTTGCCCTGGGACGTAATCTGCGTCACCGCGTTCGGGTGCGTCGCAACCCAGGCATTCCCCTCCCAGTCCATGACGAGGTCATCAAAGATCGTGGCGGCCGATAGAGCTCTCCCGACGATCTCGATTTCTCCGGTGGCACTGCCGTCCTGGTGGATTGGGACTCGGCCGTAGATCCTCAGAGCTGAGTTGGCGAAGTGCAATCTCCCTTCGTACATGGGGACACCGTTCTGTCCTAGAGGTAACCGTGAAGTGCAGTTGGTAAAGAGAGGGTCCTTGAAAGCGATCTCGTGTAGGCCGTGACAGTGTCAAGCCTTCATATAGCGTCGACGTTCGAGTCTGCGATGAGCACAATCGTTTTCGAATCGTGGCAATTCGTGATCTTGTTTAGACCAGCAGCTGCGAACATCGTCGTGATGCTTTTGATCGTCGATTGCCAAGTGTTGAAGTCGATAGACCAAACTTCAAATGATCTCGGAATCCCCTCAAACGATGTAATCGACCAGTTTTTAGCAACAACAACGAAGACGTCTAAGACTGTTTCGACGACTCCAATCATACTGGTGGCTCGCGAAAAACGATATATGAGTTGTGGCTCGGAATTGTGTTTGCTAGGATCGAGGAGATACACATTGGGGTCGCTTATGGTTGTAAGGACTAGCTGGCCGTTCGATCGAGTGGCTAGATTCTCCAACCTGGTTTGGTCTTGGAAGCGATATATTTTCGCGATAGGAGCGCGTAATAATGCAGAAGAGACTTTGGATGTTTGTCTCGCCTTCGAGAGAGCTACTATGTTTATATTATTGAGTTCACATTACGTTTCAACAACAAAACAAGTAGCAATTTTTGTAATTTATCTATTGAGTATTTATTATATTCTTCGAATCTCGTCTATTGTTCTTTTTTACGTCTTGAAGTATTTCTTTGCAAAAAGTTTCTTGTTCTAGTCTTACTTCTCGACATTTATTTTTGTCAAATAATTGACAACAATAATAAGATTGCGCATTTTAACTATAACAACTAACGCTCGAACGCGATTGTAAAATATAGTAATATTTTTGTAATTTCTTAAGATTTTGCGTTGTTTAACATTCTTAATTAGACGTATATTAATATTGTATATCTAGCATAAATAATTAAGATCTAGATATCTAAGAGTTACGCAAGTCTTATATATTAAGAGCAACATAATAGAATTTTAGAAAGTTTCTACTTGTATATTAGCTACGCAAGAACAAATATATTAACAAAATATATTGTTGTTTGCATTCGATCGCAATTGTTTAAAGTATTATAATTGTTCGATTGCAACTTGCGAAAGAATAATATCAAGCTATTTATGTTAACTTGCTTGTCGCTAGAACGATAAATCTTAATTAATTTGTTAAATTAAGTTAATAAGTTCGAACAAAACTTATTGTTCGAATTATTAAATATTAAGTTTTAAATCGAGTTACTTATCGCAAGTTATCTAAAGTATTAATATTATAAAACTATTTCTTTTAGAAGTACGCTTACAATCTTAACTAAGAAGACTAATTCTTATATAAGAGAACTCTTTTCGAGTTAAGTAACAAGTTGACTAGTCTAGTGTAGTGCTAGATGTGCGAGTACGCTCAAGAAGCAAAGTAAGAGTGGGAAAAATAATTTCGACATTTTTGGAGAGAGATCGAATATATATTAATATTGCTAACAATAATATTTCTAGATATATAATAATAGCACATAGAAACAAGCTCGTTGCTAATCGACAAGAGAAGTCTACTAATAAATTTAGTATCTCGGAAAATTATTGATTTCTCGTCAATCCTTGTCTTTATAATTATTAGTAGCAAAGTACAAGCATATTATCCCTTCTATTCTAGCACTAGTTGCTAGTAAACTTAATGCTTTTACGATAATAGTTTTCGCGAGAAGATTAATATATGTATCGAATAGTAGACGCATACATAAGTAGATGCTCTAGACTATATATAAATTGCGCGATTGTAATATTGCGAAGTCGATAAATAGTTTAGGAAATACATAAGAGCATAGTTATAATTGAATTTCTATTCTTAGAAATAACGATTGATGTATATAGTATCTCTAGAACTCTTCGAATTAGTTGCATCAACAAAGATATAAACTAGAAGTAATCTTTTAATTCGAGACAACTCTATCTCTAATAGAAGATTATATATTTTTCTAGAAGTAGTAGAGATCTTGCTAGCAAGAAGTTTGTGTTGCGAAGAAAAGAGATAATTACGTTGTTGTTACGACCCTAGCTCGTTACAACTAGTATATACTCTATAGAGTAATCTATAGCACATAGCACAATTACTTGCATGTTCGACAACTTAACAAACGAACATTGTTCGATACATTAATGAGCGAACTCAACATGTTCGACAACGAGCAAAGCGAACAAAGCTCGACATGCTCGATAGCGAACAAAGCGAACAAGAAGAATTTCTTTTAGTATATAGATTCTCTAAACACGACTCTTTTATAAATTGTATTCAATTTATTTATTAAGTTACTCTTTATTATAGATACAAATTGCAAACTCTTGTTATTAAATAATTGCTTACATTGTCTAAAAACGTCTACAAATCTTTTTAACAATATTAATCTATCTTAATACTCTAGTTGTCTAGATAGCAATGTAACATTTTAAACATTCTAAGAATATCTATATTAAATTAACGCATCTCTATTTCAAGCACTAGCTCATTAGTATTACGTCAATTATCGATCATAAAAGACGACAAAATTAAAATCAACAAATCTAATATCTATTATGAAGATTGTATTGATCTAGAGAACTAGCTTATGCAAGTAAATATTTATTTTATCTTTTATCTTGTTTTAACGAATTAAAAGACGATTTTTGTATCGACATTTCTTAGAGAAAGAGTCTAGCATTAGTTTAAGTTAAACTTACGAAAATATTTAAAAAACAATAGCGAAAACTCTCGTACAATGTTCACAAACTTCAATAATTTCAAAAAAGAACTTCGAAGAATCTTTGAAACATTTAACGAAAAACAAATTGCAAAAAGAGTAATTTAGCATTTAATTTAATAAATCTTTGCAACAAACTACGTCGTTAAATTTCAAAAGTATATTAATTTAATTAAGTGAAACGATGTCGCACTTATAACAATGTTTCGACGAGATCTTAAGAATAATCTAAAGAATAAAATTATGCGTAATGAAAAAATTCTTAACAATATGTTTAATTTCATCGAAGTAGTTATTAATTTCAACGACAAGCTATATGAAAGAGCTATAAAAAAAAGATATAATTAATTTTAAAAAAGAACAAAAATCTTCTTTAAATTAACGATCGAATATTAGCAAAAAGAATCTCGTTTTAATTAAAAGTATAATAATCTCAATTATCGTAAGCTTGCATCTATGAAACTAAATTTTACTTAACAATATAAAGAGAAGAATTTTAGAAAAAAGCAAAGTAACAAATTCTAAAAAACGTGCTATTTATGTGGCAAATTAAGTTACTTTGTAAAAGATTATTAATTACGAAACTTAATAAATCGTCAACAAATTAATATTATGTTAAGAGAGATGTTTAATAGTTAAAACGACATTAAGAAGCAAATTGACATAAAGACGAACACTTCTAAAACTAGATCGAACGACAACTATTATCTAGTAGAAAACCTAAATTAATTATAAAAAGTTCTAGATAAAACATTATTAAACAAGACATTCGCATTTACGCAAGAAGTTAATTAAATACTTAATAAAATTATAAGAGCGAAACGATTAAGAACGTTATACTTTTATTTAGCAACAAACTTAGACAACAAATACGACTAAAAGAACTTTCACAAATATCTAAACGACATCATAAAACATCTTAAGACTTTAGTTAATTTATTGAAGAAACAATAAATAAACTAGATCGTAAATAAATGCGAGAAAGCGCTAAAAAGCGACGCCACTATAAAAAAAGATATTTTTAAGAAAATCGAACAACAATTAAACAATGTTAGTTTATCTAAATAAGCGATAAAGAAAGCAAAGAAATATGCGACACTTAATTGAACAAAATGCTATAACGATTTATGCTAAACTTATCTAAAAAACAAAGAAGAAATCAATTGATTTTCTAAAAAGTTAATATTATTAATTTAGCATAGAAAGAAAGCTTAACGCAAAAAGACGTTCGAAGCAAAAGTCTTAACATTAGAGCAAGAAAAAGTTCAAATTCTTTAATAAAGAGCATATCAAAGAAATGCAATATATTAATCCAATAATAGCAACTAAACTTAACAACATATGTACGATGTTTTATTATATTAATTAAAGTTAATAAACGATAACTTATCACAATGATTAATTTTAATATAATAAATAATTTTATAACTAAAGCTTTTATTAAAAGAAAAGAATACTTTATTTAAAAGAAGTTTAACGCATACAACTTAGTAATTATAAATAAAAATTCATTGCTTAACAAAAATAAAAAAGTGAATAAAGAAACGAAGTTATTATTGATAGCTATTTAGCAACACTACGAGAAACTAATCTTTAATATAGTAAAAATAGTTATTTATAATATTGTTCTAGAAATGTCTTGATTGAAGCAACACAATCTAGAAGTTAACTAGAATACACAAGTACTTAAATTTGCGCAATGTGATTACGTAATTTACATCTAATTTACGCATTAATAATGTTCGATAATAGATAAAAGATTAAGTTAAAAATCGATCGCAAGTAGCGAATTTGCATTTTCGCAAAAGAACAATTTAACAAAGTTTAACTTAATAAGTATTAACAAAGATTAATTAAATTATAAAGTTAAAGTAAATGAAAAAAATTACGAATCTTTTAGAAGTTTTGAACTATTTAGTATAACGAAAGAATCGCTAAAGTACGTATTACGAATATATAACAATTAAGAGCATCTATTTTAAGAAAAAGAAACGACAAAGATTTTCTCTAAATATTAATTGTAAAATTACGAAATTAAACTTAAATTAAACAAGCAATCTACGTTTAAACTTATATATGCTCTATTCAAGAAAAAGTTCGAAATACTTTGCGAATATCTAGCAAAAAACGAAAAAAAAAAAATTATTAAAAAATTCTAATTATAGATAGAATATTTAATTCTTTTTGTACAAAAGAAAAATAAAACTCTTCGTCTATGTGTCGATTATTAAAAGCTAAATAATATTACGATTAAGAATTAATATTTATTATCTAATATTAGCGAGCTTTAGAATTAACTATCTAGAGCAAAGTACTTTATTAAACTAGATTTACGAGAAACGTATAATTAAATTAGAATAAAAATAGAAGAAAAGTAAAAAATAGCTTTTCGTATACGATATAAATTATACAAATATACGATAATGTTATTCGAACTTACAAACGTCTTAACAACGTATCAAAAAATAATTAATGATATACTGCGACAATATTTGGACCAATTTGTTATAATATACTTGAATAATATTATAATTTATTTAAAAATCTTAAAAGAGCATGTTAGTTATATCTTCAAAGTATTAAAATGTTTAAACATAAAAAACTTACATTTTAAATTAAAGAAATGCGAATTTCATTGAAAGAAAATTAACTTTCTTAAATTTGTCGTTAAACAACATGAAATACGCATAAATTTTAAAAAGCTACGAACAATTAAAGAATAAAAATTATTAACAAATGTTAAGAAAATATAATTCTTTCTAAGTTTTATAAATTACAACAAGAAATTTATTAAAAACTACTTAATAAACGCGATATTATTAACGAATTTTACGAAAAAGAATACGTTATAATTATAAGAATTCGCAAAAAAGAAATTATTTTAGAATCTTAAACTAAAATGTTTGAAGAAGCTAATACTAAAGATGTACAATCTACGATTATTAAACAAAATTAAAATTAACGTATTAAATTTAACTATTAATGCATGTTTCAATTAGAGACATAAAGATATATAGCACTCAATGATATATTTTTTAAGAAAACTCTCGTTAATTGAGCAAAACTATAATGTTCACAATAAGAAACTACTCGCTATAGTAGTCTTCTTAAAATTATGAAGAATATACATAAAAAAATTACTAAAACTTACGATTCTTACAAATTATAAGAATTTTGTGTACTTTACTACTATTAAGTAATTAAATAAAAGATAAATGCGATGATTAAAAAGACTAGAATAATATAAGTTTAAGATACAATATATCTTAAGCAAAGATAACGATAGAGTAGACGCACTTAACAAAAGAAGTAATTATATAAAAACAAAAGAATTGTTTAATTATAACATACTTAAGATTAACTAAGATAAATTATTATTAATAAATAAGTACAAGTTAAATACTACATTACGAATATTTTAAAATAATACAAAAGAGTTTTTAATAAAGAAAGAAAAACTTCAAATATTTATTAATAAGATCGACGAATATATAAAAGAATATTATGACGAATTATTATAAAAGCACTTAAAAGTAACAAAAACTCTTTAACTTTTACGTTAGCATTATTAGTTTTTACAAATAAAACAAGTTATCAAAATATACATTAAACGATGTCTTAACTATTAGCAAAACAAACATAATACGCATGCGAACTATAACGAAATTCAATATTAGAAATTATCTAAATCGTTATAAGATAAAGTTACGATAAACTTTATTATTAAGTTGTCTAAGTTGACGAATCTAGCAACTAAAGACAAATATAATTTAATACTAATAATAATTAATAAACTTATTAAGTATTTATATATTATCGCATGCAAAGATAAGTTTATCGCAAAACAACTAGAATACATTATATTAAATTAACTTATACGATATTACAATATATTTAAGAGATTAAATAGTAACAAAGACAAGCTCTTCACGTCTAACTATTAAAAGACGCTTCTTCTAATGTTAGATACAAAGCTTTAAATGTCTATTATTTATCATTTAATTACGAATAATTAAACAAAAAGAACAAATTAAAGTTTTGAGCAATATCTAAGACACTACATCAACAATACTTATAAAAATTAAATATTACTTCTATCTATGACATAACTAGTATTTAATGCTAAGATTTTAAATATTATTAAGATAACTTCATTCTTCGCTAATTATAATAAGAAATCAAATCTCTTTAAGAAAGAACGTACACATTTGTTAACATAATTAGTTATTAAAAGAGTAGCGACGTTAAAAAAGATACACGACAATATCTTAAAAATGCAAGAAAGATTAATCAAATATTAAAACAAAAAACGAAAAACGATATTTCAACTAAAAGAGAGAAATAAAGTATATCTTTTTACAAAAAATCTTAAGATAAGAAAGTTAAGCAAGAAGTTAAATTATGTCAAAGTCGAATCGTTTCTCGTTAAAAAGACTAAAAGATCAATTAATTATAAACTTAATTTATCTAAGAACGTCAAAGTATTTCTAGTATTTTATATATTATTGTTAAAATTAATCGACTTAAGTACGTCTATACAAGAAACATTTTATTATAAATTACAAAAAAAAAACTAATTTAAGATTAAAAGAATTTTAGAACAAAAAGATCAACAATATTTTATAAAATAAAAAGAATATTCTACAACAAAAAACACGTGAAAACTAACTAGCAATCTCGACAATTACGATATTCTTGTTCAAAAATTCCATTAACGTTCGAAAAATTATCTAACATAGCAAGAAAAAATTAAATGATAAAAGATATCTTAATTAAAGCATTTGCGATAAAACAATTTAACAACTCTATAACATTTAACTTCTTTATACTAGATAATAAACATTATGTCTTTCGCTTCGTCTTTACATTAATTTTTTTTAACATCTTTTTATTGCGAAGCAATTGTATAATTATAATTATTAATATAATCTTATTCTTTATTACTTTAGAGAATAGATTTTTTCTAATATAATTTAAGAAAGTTTACAATATATTTATATACGATTTTCTTATACGAATACATTTCGAACATTTTAAATAAGATAACGAATCTTTTATAGCAATGCAAGATTTGCTAATATAGCAACAACGTTTATAAACGAAATTAACAAATATTTCGTAACAATTTATTTCGAAGACAAAACAAATACGATTTTAATAAAAAGACATAATATGTAAGCATTCGCTTTTTAAGACAAAAAGATTTAAAAAAGAGAAATAATGTTATAACTCTAATTCGTTATAGTTAATATATATTCTACAAAGTAGTTTGTAGCACATAGTATAATTATTTGCATATTTGACGACTTAATAAACGAGCATGTTGTTATTATACTTATGTTAAACTCTTTAAAGCAAGAAATAAACATATAATTCTAGAAATTATTTCTAGTTTAGAAATATTTAATTTAGATTGCTAATTTAATTTTAATTTATAACGTTTCTTTCTAATTTTAAATTAAAATAATAAAATCTTTTTTTTTGCTAGAACAAACAATTAAAGACTTAAACTTTATTATTTTTTTATAGTTAATTAAATAAGAATCTAAATTATTTTTAATATTAAATTAATATATATTAAATGTTTTAAAGTTCTTAAGCTTTATAAATTGCATTTATAAATATAATTTAAATACTTTATTTTTTATTTTTTAAATCTTTTTTTATATTAATTTTACGTAAAATATTATATATTCTTAAATTTGCTTTATTAAGCAATTAAATTTCTTTATATCTTTAAATAATATTCTTAATTTCTTTATTATTTTTGTCAAATTTTAGAACATATATTTTGTAATAATATTCTTAATATTAAATATAAAAGAAAAGTTAATAGTTGGTTTAAAACAATAAAGTATATTAGTTAAAGATAAATTTAATATAATTAAGTTTTAATAAATTATAATAATGTTATTTCTTATATTTATTTAAAAATTCTTTAAAGTTTCTTTATCTTTTAATAGAATTATATAAACAAAAAATATTTTAATTTTTGTATTAATTTTAATTTCTAACTTGTAATAAAAGATTTAAGATTGCGCAATTCGTATATCTTTAAATTAATAAAATATATTTGCTTAATACAATTTTTATTCTAATAAATTCTTTTTTATTAATTTAATTTCTAGTATTTTTTTGTTTTATTATTCTTTTGTTATTCTTTTTTGCAATTATATATTAATCTAAATATAAAAATTATCTATTAAATATTTTTCGCAAAACAAATTATTTTATGCAATAAAAAAGATAATTAATTGCAATTATTAAAACTCTTAATAAATATTTTAATTTATATTAAAATTAAAGTAATGTTTCGATATCTAATTTTTATACTTTTTAAAAATTAATAAATGCAATATTGTTAACAATCTATACTTGTAATTGTCTTAAAAAGTATATATTATATAAGAATTTAAATTTACTTATATTATTATTTGTAATATAAAGAATAAACAATTAAGAAATTACTTTTTTCGTTAATTATTATTTTTTTATTAATAATATAATATTATTTGCAATTTACTTTAAAGTTGCAATTATATTTAGTACTTCAAGTTTACAATTAAATAAATAAATAAATTTTAATAAATAATAATTTTATACTAATTTTATTTCGTTAGATTAATATTACTTATTACTTGAAGTTAAATATTAATTTATTAAAAATTGTTAAATAAGAAAATTAATTTTTCTTTCTTATAAATATATTGTTTTAAGAAATCTTTAAAGATAAGCAAACAAATGCTAGATTTAAAGTTTAATTTATTTTGTTTTATAAATGCTAAAAATTTGTTTTGTTTCTTATAATATTAAATTATTTGTCTCTTAATTTAATTATTAAAAATTCGATTTATTTTTAATAAATTTTTTAGCTTTCTTTAATAAACTATATAGATAATTAATTTTAATATTATTATAATTAGATTTTCTTCTTATTTTTTTGTTAATATAGCTATTTTAATTTGTTAAAAAACTTTGATTAATATTGTTAAATAATAGTTAATTTAATATTGCAAATCTATGTTTACTTTTATATATAAATAATTCTTTATATTATTCTTTTTATTTGTTAAAATAAAGATAATTATTGTGTTATAATATTAGATTAATAGTTCGTCAATTATATTTATTAATTAAACAACTTTTCGTCTTAATTTCGCTTAATTTTCTAAGCTCGATCTTAGTTAAATTTAAGTTAAACTAGATTAAATTTAAGTTAATTCTTACTAGATATAAAGTTTGCAATCTTATATAATTAATGTTGTTTTATTTCTTTCTTTTCTCTTTTATCTTTTGTTTTATATATTAAATCTAATATAAACTTAAGTTTTATTTAGTTATTAATCGAAATATCTTTCTAATAGAGATTTCGAATCTAGTTTTTAATATTACAAAAGATCTACATTTTTTGCAACGCTTTTATGCGTTAAAATCTAATCTCTTCAAAAGTTAAAACTTTATATTAATTTCGAAAGCTTTAGAATTAAATACAATTTAATATTAATATTACTTTTATTTCGTTTACTTTAAACTCTTCTTTTATAAGATTAAATTTAATATTTATAATTACAATTGCATAAATTGTTGCTTAAGCTATAATTAATTAAATTATTTTTGTTATATAATTAAATTAATTGCATTAAATTAAGTTATTAAGTTCGAATTAAATATTTAACTTAAATTAAGTTAAGTTAATTTCAAAAGTTAAAACTAAAAAGTCGATTCAATTTCTAGAGTTAAAACTAATTATTCGATTCGATTTCTAAGATTAAAATCGAAATTCGATTTAAAAAATTAACTTAAATTGCTAAGACTTTTAATTAAATAATTAAATAATTAAATAATTAATAAATAGTATCTATAACATCTATAGATGCAAATTATATATTAATATTATTTTTTTAATATTTTAAAATTTAAATAGCATCTATAGATCTATAGATATAAATTATGCATTAATATTGATTTTTTAATATTTAAAAATTTAAATAGTATCTATAGATCTATAGATACAAATTATATATTAATATTAATTTTTTTAATATTTAAAAATTTAAATAATATTTATAATATTTATAGATATAAATAATGCATTATAGTAATATATTATTATTTTCTACAATTAATTAATAATTATTTTAAATTTATAGAATTTATCTAAAAAACTAAAAATTAAAGTTTAATTTTAAAAATAGTAATTCTTAATATAATAACGCAATTTTTCGATTTCTTAACAATTTAATTCAATTCCTAATATTAGAATCGAAAATTAATTCAAATTGTGTTAATTTGTATCTAAAATATTAGAAATTAACTTAGATTTTAAGTTAATTTCTAGAGTTAAAATTATTAAATTAAATTAATTTTAAAAGTTAAAATTAAAACTTAATCTAACAATTAATTTATATATAACTTTTATTACTCTTTATAAATATTATTACTTTTATTATCTTTAAATTCGAAAAACTTCTTAATATATTATAATATAAAAAAGATAAAAATTAGTTAAATATATAAGAGCAAAATCTTATATAATATATAAATATAAATTATAATTAATATTTTATTAATTAAATTAAAATTATTTATACGAAGTTACAATTTATTATAAATAAAAAATTTTATAAACTTATAAATTAATATTAAATTAATAATCTTTATATTATTGTTTTTTTTAATAAATAACATTAAAATTTGCGTTATTATTATAACAATTTTTTCGAATTAAAAGATATATATTTATATCTTTGCAAAATTTTAAAGCAAGATTTTATTAACTTTGCTAAGTATTATAATTTTTATTATTAAAAAAAAACGTTCTTAAATAAAGAACGCTTTATTAATTAATTATATAAAACGTAATATTAATTTTTTTACTTAAGTTACTATTATATTTTAACAATTTTTTAATAATAAATAATTATATATTTTTTAATAATAAATTTAAGTTTTTATTAAGATTAATAAAAAGTTTTAATAATTTAAGTATTATTAATCTTATATTA
>JAABUS010000597.1_pt1 | contig 90095 bp, 90 predicted proteins | sample 5560161 | NCBI WGS metagenome assembly JAABUS01 (sample SAMN10711885, study PRJNA513376) | rock metagenome | isolation source: Antarctica rocks | place: Antarctica: Victoria Land, Trio Nunatak nord | collected 2016-01-04
TTTTGGAATTTTTGCGCACCCACCAAATCCAAAATCCAAAAACCACCTAATTAGACTACCACGTCACAACCAGCTCTCGTAAACTTATCGAACTTTCAGGAAGTATTATTTGGATACAATTCTATCATATTCTCAACTCTTAGATTATTAGAATCCATGGTTGTTAGTATATATCGGGTTTCGTTGATTTTGTAAGTAGGTCGGCGAATATAGAATTTTCGCCGACTTTTCACCGACGTTTCGCCGACCTACGCCAAGGCTTCGCATTAAATTAACGAAACTCGATATATACTAACAACCATGGATTCTAATAATCCAAGAGTTAAGAATATAATAGAACTATATCCAAATAATACTTCCTGAAAGTTCGATAAGTTTACAAGAGCTGGTTATGACGTGGTAGTCTAATTAGGTGGTTTTTGGATTTTGGATTTGGTGGGTGCGCAAAAATTCCAAAAATTGAAAAACGAGCTATCATTATTGGGATTGGGGTAACATTGATCGCTTATGATGGGGTAGCTGAGCGCAAATGGCGCTTCTGGAAGCCATTTTTGATGGAATGCGTACCTTATCAAGCCAGTATTTTATGTTACCATTGAATGGAAGCTCAAATTCTGGCTACTATCTGACTACTCTATGCGAAAATCTGCACTTCAATCGCACACTCGCTCTTGCACCACGACATTTCAAATAAGCAGATGCAACTACAGCCGCCCTTAGGCGTCGCTAAATCGCGCTCGTATTGGTGGATGGCATTCATGAGATCACAATGGAGACTCTGAGCTTATGGTAGTGGGGTACATTACCCATAGTTCAAAAGCCGCTTATAGGCCCAAGTCGTCGGAGTCCAGTGGTCTTGCGTCGAGCATCGGACATGACTGGCTCAGGGTCTTGCGAGGCTAGCTTTTCCGTGCTTGTGATCCCACTCGTAATGTACGCTTCGCCCGGTGTGGGGCTGACCAAAAGGTAAGACATCTAGATATAAAAGAGGCTGATCGACCAATGCTGCAGCGTTCACCCCACATTGGGTTTGCTCTCGACCGTTCACCTAATTGCAGAGCCCTTTTCGTATTTTTTGCAATTGCAATGACGAGGTTAAGTGTATTCTTACTTCCACTGCACTGTCGCTTGTTCTTCCCAATCCTTCAAAATGGGATTCAGCTGTCAACGTCTCCGGTGCTCCCCTTGTACAGCCCTTACAACCCATCCAAATAGAGAACTTAAATCATACCAGCATCTCGTAAGTAAATGTCAACATCCCCAGGCGTCCATGGCTCAGTTCAGCATCAACAGCAACAATGAGCCGCACTTCATCTGCAAAACACATGGCAACCCAATGTACCTTAACTACACCTTAGGCTCAACGCTCTCACGCGCCAGCATCAGCACACTTCTCTTTCACGCTCGCCAAAAAGTCCCGACAAGAATTGACCAAGACCCACGAAACGGCAGGAGTCGAATACGAGAGACACTGCCTGGGCGTTTCTGGCAGTACAGAGCCGACCTGCTCATATATGCCAACGATCTGAACTCTCGACCGAGAGATCTGACGTGGAATGAATTGCTTCAAGCGATTGATTTGGTGGGGTATTGTGGGGTGGACAAGGGGATATATGTATGGAAACGGTGGCTGAGGTTTTCTTGCGTGATGTTAAAGTGGAGATCGTGAACGTCAAGCTGCATCGAGCGCCTGACGAGAGTGACCTGAGCGCACCACAGTGATAATGAAAAGATAGTAGACAAACTCTGCCGGATGTATCCTGAATGCATCAGAAAATGGGTTTGCTAATAGAAAGGGCTTCCTCAATAGAAAACTCTATCGAGCACCCTGGGGTAGCATTCTGGGGACGCAACAGTAGTCGTAGCAAGTAGAAATATATCTTCATAGAGATTCTTTGGATGTATCAACCAGGTCATCTTCTACATATCGAATATGTAGCAACCGTCGGTAAGGAACAAAACATCATCGGCATCTCAACCTCGTTTGCTCCAGCTACGGCGCCGTCAAAGCTTAGTCTAGGAGCATCTAGCAGAGGAAAAAGCGGTAGGCGGCCACTTTCTCCTACAATAAATTATGTCCTATTGAGTATAATGTGAGAAAGGGAATTTGGATCAAAGATTTATATTGCCGCGGTCGGTGCGCTAGAGGCGCTTGGCTAGGGTTGACCAATGGCATGGCTTCTAGATATCGAGGCAAAGTTAGAGAACTCTTTGTCTCGGTCCACTGGACCTCTGGCTCAGGCTCAGGTCCAAGATTTTCGATGATAGCTGCCTCGGATTTCACCGCAACTAAACTGAGCACAAGTTTGTGCTCGACTTGAGCGCTAGAGTAGGCTTCTAAGATAGCCACTAAGTACCTGTTCGGAGCTTATCTTGGGCCTTGATGGATCGAATCTGTGCCCTTGTGGAGGTCTATTGTTCTGATCCCTTGCTCTGGAGATCTCGGAAATGCCACTCATTCTGGCATCTTGCATAGACTCGAACAGCAATTCCGTTCATGTAGAGGGGAAATATTCATGTTTTCGACCCTCTACATCTAATTGTACAGCTGAACGGTACTTATGACGCCCGTAGGCATACCATAATATTTAGAAGTAAACGTTCACATGCAATCAGTCATGATGTCAAGGGCTTTTGATCCCACTCGGATTCCTACTCGGATCCGCGGGCCTCCAAGTGTCTTCCTGCTTGGTCCCCGGCGGCAGCCATGGGCTATCCGCATAGCTCCTCGCGCTCCCAGGCCCAGCAGAATCTATCTTCTTGTCAACCCCTAAGACATGACTGTTTGCGCTTCCAAAAACATTTACAAAGGTAGTTTTCAAGGCGCCGCTCCTTGGCGACTCCTCAATTATCGAATCTTTTGAACTGAATGGTAACAATGGCCTGGAAATCCTTGTATGCTCCAATTTAGCTCTACGATCCGCCTTTGCTGAATCGCTTGTGCGGTCGTAAAGGTAGAGGCCGAAGAATGTGAGGACGATACCGACAGCCTGTATCGAGGTAGTGCTGTTGCCAAACCAAACTATGGCGATGACAATGACGAAGACGCGTTTTATGAGCGACGCGACAGAGTATGTGACTGGAGAGACGAGGGAGAGGAGGATGAAGGCGAGCATGTTCTGGGCGAAGTGGAAGATGCCATTGAAAAAGAACTCCATGGGTAGATATAGGGAGGATGATGGAGCTGGCGATGGCGTGGTATGGGTGGTGAGGGAGAGAGGCGCGGAGTATAACGGGAGGGCGTCAGTCCAGAGCCAGATGGGGAAAGTCAGGGCAAAGGCCAAGCCGGAGCAGTAGCAGAGGAGGTCAAGCTTGTCAAGCTTCTTCTGAGTGGTAGTCGTGGTAGGCCCATCAGCTTCGGCTTGAGCAGCTGCATTAAAAAGCTTTTTTGAGAAGATGTTTTGCGTGACAAAGATCAAAGCACCTCCGAAGGCGCAGAGGACGCCGAAAAGATTGCCTGAGAATTCGACACTGCAGGCAAGAATGACGCCCAAGGTCAGGGGCACCAGCGAGAGGTAGGTTGCTGTAGGATATTTGATGTCGTAAATGAAGCGGTAGGCTAGAACTGTAAAGAGTGGGGAGAGACCCTTGATGGTGTGAACAAGAGATACTGGAATCTTTTCCGTTGCCGTAGAGGAGAGGATATGTCCACCAATCTGGAAGAGAGCGAGCGGGAGAGTTGTTGATATTACATCGCGACTGGGATATCGAATCCCATTCTTCAACGCAGGTATCCTAGTCTTAAGACTGGGGAAGAGTGTCGCCAGATATGCAAAGAACAGGCACCATCCAGAGACGAAGGCGAATTGTATGATGGTGAGGGTGATCGGTTTGGGAAAGGCGTTAAGGATAGATTTTGACGAAGTATTGGTCAAGGCGGAGCTCATGTACCAGACAAGGCATAGTACCTGGTATGCGATTAGCAACAATGAGCGTAGACGTAGACATAATTACCCACTATGATTTTGACAGATATAGGAGCTTTCAATGCCTCTGCGATCTCATGTGCATTCTCACTGACACTAGCCTTCCTGCTGCGAATGGTCTTGAATGCGTCGCTCAGGCTCCTCTGCCGGCCATGCTGCCTCGGCGGTACGAGATTGATGTGGCCATTCCCCCATTGTAGATGATTGTCTTTGCGCGGTTGCCACCTCTCGTTGTGTATGGGGCCATTGGCTTTTGCGGGACTGGGGCTCCTCGAGGTTGTAATTGCGCCTTCGTCAGTCTTGTCATACGTAGCAAGATACTCCCCAGATGCCGACCGGTCGAAGTCGGGGAATTTCTCTTTTGTGTTCGAGGAAGATGACCAGCAGCGCTCTGCACTAGCAGAGGGCATGGTCAATGTGGAGCTCATGCGTTGTTGCCGCAAGGACTTGAGCTATGCGGTCTGTGGTTCTTCATTCAGAATTCCATGTGTGGGTTCGATTGCTCATGAGATTTCGAATTGAAGAAGTCGATGGTCTTGCAGACCTCCCAAGCCCATTGTGGCTGGCCTATTGTCCAAGATAAGGACGTGGGGACAGGGGCCTTCTGGCTGCAGATGCAGGTGCCTGTATCGCAGTGAGTACTTATCCGAGCTATGCCGAGGCCTAGGCCAGTGCAAATGGTTGTGTGACCTGTCGTTACTCAAGCGCACAGGCCTACTTGCTGTCGAAGCGTATGTAGTATAACGGCTCTCTTTAAGCCTCCGTCTTGAAAGAAGCCAAATCATCGAGTGATCTCTGATTGGTGCAGCGCGCTCCATTTTGATTACGTAAGTCGCAATTGGTCGGAATCTCGACTGCGAGAAAAAAAATCACACCATGGTTTTGCTCAAGTAAAGCATTTTATATTGGAATGTATGTAATCGGAAATAAACATCCTGTCGCATTAAATTAGGACTTCTGGCTGACACCAACGTGAGATCATGTTGATCAAGCACGGGGTCAACAGTAGCAGGCGAAAGCCTCCTTTGGTCAGCTTCTCCACGAGTTGGGAGGTGCTTGGGCCTTTTCAGATTGGGACCAGGGGTAAAGTAAGCGGTGCCCCAAGTCTGCCTCCCTAATAGATAAACAGAAGCAAGCTGGGGGGCAGATCCATTAGAGACGTTCGGGGGATTCCGCGCCCTGAAATATGACGCCAAAGCAGAGTATAAGAGTAGTCTTGGTGCCAATGGTCTTGTAACGTGGTCTTGTCAACAGTACGAGAGCCAGTCAAGTGATCCAAACGTAGCCGAAGCACTCCTAACGGTATCCTTTCGGAACATTGACTGGCCGTTCCTGCAATCAGTGTATGGCTGGGCTGCTCTCCAATACCAGGCATGGGCTCGTGGGTATATCAACATAGAGCCGGACTCAATCCAAAATGTAGTGCTCTATACTGACAGTGTCCTCGAATTCTGGGTAGACGACAAGCATTATTTTGGTGGCGATTTCTATTCATACCGCAGAGCACCGTTGGTGCTCCATCTCGAGCGAGGGAACCACAGGATAGATCTTCGACTTATCCGTGATGTTCGTGCAATGGGTGCCGTTGGCGATCCAGACACATCAATCCAATTGAAAGCCGAAGTATCTCATGACACTTTCAAAGTAGATGAGGAAAAGCTTCTCGTGTCAGATGTGGTCGATGGCTTCTTGGCCAGTCCTTTTGCCTCTGTGCCCGTTTGTAACAATTCAGGAGAATGGATCAACATATGGAGCGTGGTGTCCGTAATTGTACGTTCCGGGATCATCATTGCCGCTTTATATTCACTGATGGACTACGGAGGGAGCATACGCAGCTGCTATGCTCGAGGAGACCCCGTACAGGCTGGCACCCGGCCAATCGAGGTCCCTGGGTTTCCGTTTGTCTGAGAGAGCTCCAGTCACTAAATCAGTTGCTCTTGAAGTCACACATACCACAAGTGAATCTCCTGAAAGTCTCTTTAGGACTGCGGTATCCAGCAACTTCTCGGTTCGCAGCATTTACGAGCCTCATAAAGTCACCTTCCTCCATCCTGGTGGGATCGTCTCCTACGCCATCCTGAGAGCGCCTTCGAAGAAAGTAATCTCTGCGGTGGCCCCAGAGCGAAGATTGCCTGTACTCCTTAACCTCCATGGAGCCGGCTTGGAAGCGGATAGCTATCAGGTCCGTCATATGCTTGACTCTGTCCCTGATCTCCATGCTTGGGTTTTGTTTCCAACTGGAGGAACTCCGTGGAGTGCTGACGACTGGCGTAAATGTCCACTTTGTGATGTACTCAAGCTGAACGCTAATTGTACACTAGATACGTGGGGCTTTGCCGACGTGGAAGCTGCTGTAGCAATTGTTGGGAAATGGACCGAGAATGTACGCTGGGAAGGTCCTTCGGTGGATACTAACAGATGGCTCGTCAGCGGTCACTCCAATGGCGGTCGGTGTCCTACCGAATATTAAGAAACAGACACTGACGATGGCAGGTCAGGGAACATGGTACGCTCTTACCCATCGCCCTGACAAGATGCTTGGAGCTGCCCCAGTCTCGGCCTATTCATCAATCCAAGGTCAGTGAGCTCCTTTGTTTTTTACCATCTAGTAAGCAATCTGAATGAGCTTCCTTTTAGGTTATGTTCCATACCAGATGTGGGCAGAAGCCGATCCGAGAGTAATGTGTATGCTCCAAACTTCCTTACGAAGCTTTCGTCACGAGCTGCTTGTCGCCAATTTTGCAGGTGTTCCAGTACTGCAGCAACATGGTAGTGCAGACAGTAACGTGCCTGCCTTCCATTCTCGGCGCATGAACCAACTTGTGTCTCAATCAGCCAAGGACACTTCTCATGACTACTCCGAGCTGGAAGGCAGAGGCCACTGGTATGACGGTGTAATGACCTCTCTGCCACTGCGCAAGTTCTATGCCAACCTTCTGGGAGTTGGAGGGGAACCGAAACTGCCGCAGACATTCAGTATTGTGGTTTCCAACCCGGCCGACATGGGTCCACGCGGAGGTCTTGTGGTGGACCAAATGATTACTCCAGACCAGCTTGGGAAGATCGACATTGCCATGAACCCAACGACCGCAACTTGGGTCTTGAGAACCAGCAATATAAGGCGTTTCCATTTCTCATCGGCCGGCTACAACCCTTTGCCTCATGAGCTGATCATCGATGAAACCCAGCTGGAGTTACCGCTGGAGAAAGTAGAGAGTGGGTGCTGGCTTTTGCGCTCTCGCATTGGAATTTGGCAGGTTAGCATCATGAGTCCGGAGTGTTGAGAATGCAGGCTTACTTGCTCAGGTTTCTCGTGACCCGCAGTGGATGGCCGTGGAACGCCATGGTAGTCAAGTTGGACCGCTTGATTCGATTCTGCGGACTCGTGGACGGTTCTCAATTCGAACCCTCCCGTCTGAAGCGTCTCAAGCGTTCGATGTGGGGTTGCAGGTCTCCCGTAATCTATTCCAATACTTTGCTGCTGACTCGCAGATTGTCGGCTCTACTCCCGACGTAGCCTCGCTCCGCGGCAATGTTATAAGTGTAGCGGTGGGTGAAGATTTTCCGCCTCCAGTGCCCCTTTTTGATACCATAGCCTTCCTCAAGAATCACGGACTAGCACTTCGCAAGTCTAATGGCCAAAGGAGGGTATTTGGGATCGAAAAGGGTCTTGGGGCCATCTTTTTAAGGCCTTTGCCAAAGGAGAGAACTGAACTCGTCATTTGGGGCTACGATGATCCAGGACTCAGACAGGCGGCTCGCCTGGTACCGATGTTGACAGGTGTGGGGCAACCGGAGTTTATCATTGTCAACAAAAGTTGTGCTTGGGAGGGAGCGGCAGGAGTGCATGCTATGGGATCGTTTGACAGTTTCTGGAACGTGTCAGAAGCTTCCTTTGTTAGTTGATCAGATATACGAGAGCCTGGAGTACTTGGACTAGCAAGGCTCCGACAGTGAATCCTCCACGACCACATGATGTTTACAAAATAAGCCTGGGAACCGATTGTTCCCCAATATCAAATCATTCGGAAGAGTTCTTCTACTAGCGCCGGATTTTAGGCGTGTTGATATTGCCCCTTCCTCGTCTACAAAAACACGTCCCCCACCTCGAAACAACTTGCAACCTACACCTTCCTTCCAAAAACCTCCCACGCCTTCAGCAGGAGCATTTAGTTGAATTTTCTTGACGTAGTTGGTCATCAACACTCCTTCCCACTTGTTTTTATCTAGGAAGCCTCTAATCTACCTAGAGTATTTCGTCAACTTCCTCCCAGAGCTCCATCTTCTTGCTCTTGCAACCATCTACTCCATCACAATCGTTCGAGTTTTGGACAACCCAAGCACTCTTCAACGTAACGGTGTGCCATTACATTGCGTCTGAGGCTCTCTGATCTGTCACCGTCCAATCTACAAGCAATCAACACACCTCAGCATAATTTACATTGCAGCAACGGTGCAGTGACCGTGGAGACACCTTCATACAAGATGTCTTCCCAACCCTCCGATGGCTCACCTGCACGCGGCCGTGCCTCTGCTCAATTCTCCATCCTTGACGAGGAGAATCTGGGTGTCAAGCAGGAAACCTCGACGCTTCAAGCAAGCTCGGTCAGTCCAAGACACCTTCTCCAAGCAGCCAAAACGGACTGCTAACCCATCTTCCAGACCTCGAAGCAAGGTGCTCCAAAGCATACCCTGACGTTCACTGAAGGTCCAGCACCCTTGTCGACATCGAAGCTCGCGAACTTAAAGGCAGCCCCAGGCCCAGACAGTGGCTCCAAGGTAAGCCGTCCCACATCACTGTGTTGCTCTAGAATCTTTGCTAACCATAATAGAAGCTTAAATCTGAGCGCTCCGTCGCCACTCGTCAAGATGACATGCACCCAGGCTCCATGGACTCCCTACTTGCCAAGCTCTCTGAGCAGCAGGTCCTGCTTGCAAAGCAGAAATCGGCACTCTCTGGTACCCCTGAGGCTAGCAAGCAGGTGAAGGACAGCTCTTCCAATAGCTCCACCCTCCTGACACCAGCCTCCGAGTCCTTTTCCAGCCCGACGGATGACGGTCACCAGAGAGCACACGTCGAATTAGCAGAGATGGCTCGCCTCAAGAGAGATTTGGACGATGCAAAAGAGCAGATTGCACGTCAGAAGCAGGAGCTTGACCAATCTCGCGTTGTCAAGCATACCTTTGATCAAGCCCTGGGACCACCTTCTGACGCTGCCCTCAGCCCTCCTTTTGGTCCAGCTGGTGCCTTCACCACATCTCACCGTCCTATGTCCACCCTTCAGGGACCCTGGCGTACCGAAGACGCTCGCTCTGATGGCTCTGACGTTATCGTTCCAATCAACAATGCTCCGAACGTATGGTCTGGGTCCTCTAGGCTGGGTTTCAACCTTGGTCCAAACTCCGCTTGGGGCCAGCAGAACTCTCGCACATGGGGTCAACGAGGTATGGATAACACAATGCCTCCGCCAATGATGTCTCAGCAGCCGCCGATGCAGCAACGCAACTACTCGGTGCCGATCTCGCCCGTGTCTGGTGGCAGCCGACGTGGCATGAATGACTTCGATCAATTCAGCCAGGGCCGAGGGTATGGCCAAAATAATCGTAACACGTCTGTCTTCCAGCCTGGTAGCGGGTGGAACGGCTACTCAACTGCTCCTGGCCCCATCGATGGCATGAACCTTGGCGGCATGAACCCTGGTTCTGCGTACCCGTCGCTGGGTTTTCCATCGGCTTACCAGCCACAACCCATTGGCACACCTCTGTCGCCAACTGCAGCTGAATTCAGAGCCGGTCAAGCATCCGGAAATCCATGGAACAATGCCACATCGGTAAGTCAAATTCAGATTGACTCACAGAGGGCAATGACATCCACTAATTCTTTCACAGCGTTCCGCTTCACCTGGACAGACCTCCGTATCACCCATGGAGCCTCTCAACTACCGTCGTCTTCTTGACCGAAGCGTGACCTGCGACTGGAAATACATTGTCGACAAGATCATCTGCAACAATGACCAGCAAGCCTCGATCTTCTTGCAGCAAAAGCTCAAGGTTGGCACTGCTGAACAGAAATTTGAGATCATCGAGGCTATCGTTGCTCAGGCCTATCCTTTAATGGTCAACCGCTTCGGCAACTTCCTCGTTCAGCGTTGCTTTGAGCATGGAACCCCAGAACAGGTGGTCTCTATCGCGAATGCTATCCGCGGCAACACCTTGAGCCTCAGCATGGATGCATTTGGCTGTCACGTTGTTCAGAAGGCCTTTGATGCTGTGCCTGAAGACTACAAAGCCATCATGGTTCACGAGCTTCTGCGTCGTATCCCAGAGACCGTCATTCATCGCTATGCATGCCACGTCTGGCAGAAGCTGTTCGAGTTGCGTTGGAGTGACTCACCACCTCAAATCATGAAATTTGTCAATGAAGCTTTGTGTGGTATGTGGCATGAAGTTGCCTTGGGAGAGACTGGCAGTCTGGTTGTGCAGAACATCTTCGAGAACTGTCTGGAAGAAGACAAGGTACGCTGCTGACCGCATTCATTACACTTCACTATCTTTCACGCCTCTCTCATTTCATCGACCTCCCTTCTCGCTTGTACCCACGAATAATGATACTAATGATTGTCTTGCAAACAGCGTCCTTGCATCACCGAGGTCTTGAATAGCATCGACATCGTTGCTCACGGTCAATTCGGTAATTGGTGCATTCAGCACATCTGTGAGCACGGAGCACCAGCTGATCGAAGCCGCGCCATTGACCATGTCCTTCGCTATGCTACAGAGTATAGCATGGACCAGTTCGCCTCGAAGGTCGTCGAGAAGTGCCTCAAGATCGGTGGCGCTAACTTCCTAGAGCGCTACCTTGAGCGTGTATGTGAGGGACGTGCTGACCGTCCTCGTATTCCTTTGATCGACAGTAAGTTATTACTCAAAGTTCCAAGTACCAATACTAATTCCGCTACAAGTCGCGAGCGATCAGTATGGCAACTATCTCATCCAGTACATCCTCACGCATGCCAACCCCAACCACCGCGACATCGTCGCATCCCACATTCGGTACGTTGAATCAGGTATCTGTGTCGGTGAACATCAGCTAACAGTCCACAGCAAGCATATGGTCTCTCTTCGTGGCTCCAAGTTTGGCTCTCGTGTTGGAATGCTTTGCTGCAATCCTGCCTATGCAACTCATCCTGGTCCAGGAGTTGGCCTTCCACCCACTCGCTCCTTCACTACTCAGAGCAGCAACGTCCCTCGATTTGGTGGAGCTTATCGCTAGGACCTCACCTCATGCTCCCATCCCTCATTCTTGGGCACATCCCTGGCTGTCTCCCTTGCTCCAACACTCTTTGGGACCATCAAACGCCGTACTCACCGTGCACCGATTCTTTGGGACCTGACACATTCATTTTCGCCTTGGCCAACCACCTAGGCGGCGTATCGTTTCCTAGTTCACACACTACATTCGTTCTTAATTTACCACATTCTAGTCCACCATATTTCAGCCTACACAGGCAGGACTCTTTGACTTAGGTCACAAACAATGGCCCTCCGATCGCGGAGTCATTGGAAAGGTCAACACGGACACTACCTTTATGAAGGTGACAAAGGGTTATAATAATAGCACAACCCATGTGCGGACAACTTTCACTTCTTCAGCAGCTACTTATTTTTTGTATCTCGGTTACTGTATCGATGGTGCTTGTCTAAGCAGCAGGTTTATGATGGTGTCAAGAAATTCACGAGGAATCGGAGGCGGTTCGTTTTTTTCTTGTACTTTCATCAGGTCATGCATACAGTCAGAATCGTTCGGTAGTGTTACAATAGAAAGGTCGTCATTGACTCGTCCATTCATTACGCGTGACCCGCTCAGATACTGTGGCCTTTTCTGAGACGACTTCACTGTGCTTTTATCACGCATTGATAGTAGTCCCATTTGAATGTTCTCCGTCTCCGACATCATCCCTCTCCCACGGCTTTTTCCGCTTTGCAGTGGTCGCCTGGGTGGCCTGTCCTTCAAGCACTGTATCAGGCACTTCCTTGATCCCAGGTATGGGTTGACCATTGGTGATCAGCTCAACTATTTGGCTAAAGGAAGTGGGATAAGGAGCTGGTGGTTCAGAATTGTTTGTTGCGAGAGCCGGCTCAGATGGAACAGAGCTCATGCTACTATCACTAGGACCAGATGGAATGGATGCTTCGGCCACAGACGAGACACCATTGGGAAGGGCAGGAGAAGCAAGTTGAGAGCGCCAGGTCTTGTAGGCGTTGAAGTCTATTGAGATGTTGTTCTTCCTATTGTGAGACGCGTCAACTCCATCAATTGAAGTCTAGAAGTATTAGAGACGCGTACCTCGAGAAGTAGAAGCACCTTGCGCGTAGAGTCAACTGCTCTGCTTGGTCAGGAGATGGATTAGGACCTAGGATTGCGTGTAGGCCGTTTTGGAATTCGGAGTCGGAGTGCCACGGGTAGTGTTCAAGCTGCTGGAAGACTTCTTCATCATTATTGTCGCACATAGGAGACACACCAGCCTCTTGAATGGCCATTATCAAATTCAGTGACCTGCAACATCGTCCCACGCAGGTCTCGCGCAATTCGATGCTGAGACTTGGAGCACCGGTCCGAACTTTAGCCATAGACCCAAGATAATTTAGCGGTTGCAAAATCCTTGCGAAAGCTTGGCATGATAGATCCATGCCACACACATCTGATCCAAATATTCAAACTCTTTTATCTCAACGAATACTCTACTTATTTAGTTTACTATTGAATTCATAGAATCGGGATACTAAACTCTATAAAACTTCTATATATGTATTTCTAATACGGGCTATATTCATTAACTTAGAAATTTGCCGAGATTCTTTCGGTTTCGTAATCGAGCGTACGAATTCTCGTACCCCTTATACGTTAATTATTTCTTTAAACAATTCTTATATACTTACTAGCGTTATAGTTGTAATAATAATATCTCTACTTTGTACGTACAGAATATTCGATCAAGATTTATAATTACTACGTTGAATCTTTAGATCAAGTGTGTAGTATAGATCTATTATGCCAAGCTTTCGCGATGTTTTTGCAACCGCTAAATGTTTCTGTGTACAAGCGTCAACTTCACCTGGACTGCTGAACTCGAACACTACCTCATTATTCCTCAACAACGATTCTCAATCAAGCTTCATCCTCCTTCCTTGTCGAAAGCTGGCAAGCTCTCACAATATTCTGTTCAGTCCTCTCTCATCCCTTCGCGCTTTCAGCGCCCCACAAAACCATGGCTGAATATATTGGGTGAGGCTATGTGCTGAATTGATAATAATACGAGCTCAAGCTAACAAAGGTGGTACAGCTGCAAGATATCGCTGATATCAAAGAGGGATATTCGGTACTTTTCACAAACACAAACGCAAGCTATCGTTTGACACAGTTAACTGGTCGCCAGCTATGTCGGCACCCTTCACGAAATCAGCTCCGAAAACTCCACAGTCGCCCTCGAGCAAGTCAAGTCCTTCGGCACCGAGGGCCGAAGCCCTGGCAACGAAGTAGCGCCCCAAGACAACATCTACGAGTACATCGTATTCCGCGGTAGTGATGTCAAAGACTTGAGGATTGAGAAAGAGCCTGAAGAAAAACCGGCACCGCAGCCGCAGGTGCCTGATGATCCTGCTATACTTGGGGTGAGTAGTATCTGCTTGATTGTCAAACATTGCCCTGCTTCTAAAGCGAGGGTGTCTCATCTACGTGATGAAGAATTTCGGATGTAAATCATTTATTGTACCACCGAGAGCGCAAAACCGTGTGGAAACTTTCCGTTGCCTTCCTTCTGATATATATCTACCATCAATTTGTTACGATCGCGTTCGTTGTTGCGATATAGATCTTTGTACTGATGTGTGTTGAGCCACAGAATGCACGCCCAACCAGCACTCCATCCTCCGCCCACCAAGCGCCGAATCAACAATCACCGCAGCCATTCTCCCAGCTTCAGCAACAGAACCAACAAGGGCAGCAGCACCGTTTTCCTCAACAACCTCTTCCTGGACAAGGTCCTCCGGGGCAAGGACCTCCTGGGCAAGGTCCTCCACGCTTCCAGCAACACAACCACTTCCCTCAATACTACTTTCCACCTAATCAGCGCTTTGGTCCTCCAGGTGGGCCTCAAGGATTTCCACCCTATGGATATCCTCCTATGCCATATGGCTCCCCTCCACCTGGCTGGTATCCTCCACCAGGACAGGGGTTCCCATACCCAAATCCGGGCAATGTCTATGGACCTCCAGGGCAATTTGGACCCCCGGGTCAGCCGCCAATGCAGCAAGGTCCGCCATCTAAGCCAGATACTCTTGCTGAAGCACCACATACCACGTCACAGCCTGCCCCTCCTAACGATGATGTGATCGACAAGCCAGCTGCGACGGTCAAGCTCCCTAGCTCGTCAACCACCCCAGCTCCTCCTCCGGCAGCGCAAAATGGCCCACCACCGCTTGCAGAATCAAAGCCTAATGTCACTGAAGCGTTGGCACCACCAGCACCTGCTGCGGCTAAACAGGCTCCAGCTGCGTTCGCTTCAGCTGCGGCCAAAGCAGCATCCACTGCGCCAAAGAGTGGACGCATCATGCCTGCCATCCCTCTCGCCAGTCCTGCACCGAAGCCAATGGTGCCTGTCAACGGTGCCCCAAAGCCCAATGCTATCAGTGCAACGGCGGCTGCAACTGCCGCTTCAAATGCGCCTGTGCCGCGACCTGCACAAGCACAAACGAAGTCAATCGAAGATGCGAGCCGTGACGCACGTGCTGCAGTCCAAGCCGCTATGGCCAAGCTCCCCGCAGCACCGGGACAACAGAAAAAGCAGATGAATGGGGAGAGCTCTGCCTTTGACAATTTGACAAACAAAGTCAACGAGATGCGGACCAATGACAACATCCGCACATCAAGACAGCCTGGTACCGGTGGCTATGCTGCAGGACACCGTGGAGGACGGGGTAGTCACCGGAATTCAAGGCCTCGTGAGGAGCAACAGACGAAGAAGCTGGAAGTGCCAAAAACCGATTACGATTTCGCCGAGGCCAATGCCAAATTCAACAAGCAAGACTTGGTGAAGGAAGCCATCGCCTCGGGCGACCCTATCGGCAGCCCAGTCGAAGGGTCCAATGACGCCTCGACGGAGGACTCAATCAATGGAGCTCGTCGTGGGAGTGATCAAAGTGTGACCATCCCCGCTGCGGCCGGATACAGTAAATCGTCTTCATTCTTTGACAACATATCTAGCGAGGCAAAGGATCGTGATGATAAGAAGATTGGTGGTCGTGAGTTCAGGAGCGAGGAGCAGAAGAAGAATCTGGAGACATTCGGCCAGGGCAGTGTAGATAATGGATATCGCGGTGGCTACCGTGGCCGCGGTCGTGGACGTGGTGGTTTCCGTGGTGGAAGCCGGGGCAATGGTTTCGCTCCCAGGGGCGGCCGCGGCTCGTCTTCGCGTGGTCGTGGAACTGTTACAGCTGAAGGTTAGAGACTTGTGCACATGTCTCAAGGACGGATTCTTTTCAGCGCTCTATCTTTATCAGCATGCAAAGTTCCTTCAGCAAGGCGGACTACAAAATTCCCTCAGCAAAAACATAGCGATGGTTTCAACGGACGGTTTCCTCTCCTCTACGAAGCAAAGATACCGATATTATCTGGCGCGATGACCTGGATATCATGTATTACTATTAGTGTGACTAGGACTCTTTCAGCGTCACAAAAGCGCTGTGCAGCGTCATTGCTTAGACTTACTTAGCTGGCTTGCTCTGTTCATTTCTACAGTCTTTACCGAAAAGCATGATAAAGGAAACCCTGGCCATACATGGAGAGCTAATAAGATGCACACAGGGCCACTAGGTGCTTCTAAGAGTAGCGCAGCTGATACCTATTTGCTTCACAAATAGCTACGTTCACCAAGAAATTTTCCCCGAGCCTCGAGAATCCTTTTCTTAAAAAGTCGGATATGCTATGCACCTTTCTTGATTGGTAAAGATACTCTGCTGAAAACCTAGGTTTACTTCAAACAGTGGCAAAGACCAGGCTCGAGTATTCCAGGAACAGTCAACTTTATTGTTCATGTTCCTCGATGCTGCACATTTCTCTGCTTGAAGACTGGCTACCTTTCCAACAGGCGAAGTTGACGTGTCAAAAAACCACTTTCACAACGCATTAGTCACCCACTGTGAGTATTTTGCTGGTCCAAGTCCTCTTGTCAAGTGCTGTATTCACGCGAAGATTGGCAATATCATACGGTTTAGCCTTACTTCTGAGCGACAGGTACCCTTTCGGCAAACCGAACGCTCATCTGCTCTATTGAAAGCTACACCTCTACGCTTTTAGTCAACTTGCGAAGGTGGCCTGCTCTAAGGATTAGTCATTAGCCATCCAATCCCTTGAACCCCTGAGAACAATTTGGACTTAGTCTAGAGTTCAGCACGAACTTGCAACTTTTCTCCTCTTCTTGAGCGTTAGATCTGTAATTTTGGGCGCAGTGCGCTTCAAGTGGACTCAGTTGACCATGCTCATCTGTTCAATAGTATGCCGGATTTCTTGCTCATGATTCTCGGTTTTGCTTTTTTTGCTCAACAATTCCTCTTGAGCAGGCTTTCTTATACTTTTGTGCGACTTTTGTAGCATGGATCAACCTAGTCTTGCTCTTTTTGTTAACATTCTGGTCAGGATGTCGCTCCACTTGCAAAATTTCAGACATTATTGCACTTCAAGACGAATTGCGAATGGCTGCATTCGTGCGACATCTTTAGGATATGATTCGACTGGGGCATGAGTGCGAGCACGGTGATTAACGCATTCTGCTCTTTGCTGTCACTACTTCCGTTGTTTTTTGTGCTAACAGGCTCTTAGCTGGTGGAAATGAGCAATGATCGTGCTCGTCTACTCTATCGAAAGGAGCCTTTTTTGCGTGTGATAAGTAGCTTTTGAATGCTTCAAGACATTGTCAAAGGCGCTGTACCGAGAAGAGCGTTGAAGAAAGGAATATGTCCAGTATGAATATGAGTACGCGAAGTGCCCAATCCTGCTCTTGGCGGCGCTTATGTCTGTCGCTTTGGACTGAAATGGACTCTCAAATGGTAAGAATGAGTACAACTGACTCTCATCTGCGACGCGAAAAGACATTCTTGTTATGCCATTTTCTGGGACCTAAATGACCTTCTCCTCTGCGATCTCTTCTAGCCACTCGCATCGAGGCGACACCTTCAAACAACGTTCCTTAGCTGCGCAAAATTATGCCGTGGAAGGCTAGAAAGGTAGCAAGATCAGTGCGCTAGGAGCAACCTGTCACACGCACTCGTAGTAGTTGAAGTCGGGTACAAGGTACTTCCAATGGTCCATGAACAATGACTTTGTCAATACTTATGTAATCTGCGATGATCGTTGCTGGTTCAAAGCTCATGCCTCGCCTTTCTGCCAGACTCCAATCATTACCCCACTCTATGTGTGCGCGTTTCCAGGCTTGCAAACGAGTTTCGGGCCAGGTCTCGGCTCGGTAATGCGAGATATTGGCAGATTGGTCAATCGCAGCTCTATGCGCAAATTAGCATTCTCTGCTCTTTGACACGATTCACTTGAACAAACGCTGCTTCTGGCATTGGCATTATGGATAGGAACTTGCTCATATTGGATGCGTTCAGGTCCAACCTCCCGCATTCAAGACCTCATTTTGACACATATCCGGTAGCCTTAAAGGGTATTACTGGCCTTTCAATAGCCAACAAGAGCCGCTATATATCAATGAGTGGCTTCAGTCGTTGTTGTTTTCTCACGTAAATTGCTATTGATCGCTCTCATACCGCCAGCCCAGATCTCAAGTTCGACCCCATTGTCACCCATGCCACCCGCCCACGGCGCAAATACGAGCTTCATCCATCTTCTCCATCTCCTTGCATTCCATTCAGCTCCTCCCTCCCCAGTGCCAGCGCTACCATAGTCCCGTTCCTTGATTAGCGCAATACGGCAAGCGATCTGATTGGTCCATACCAACCCCAAAGACGGTGTCTTGAGGTTTGCACTCTGTGAAGATGATGGTGACGAGAATGGATGATCACCCCAACCAGTGAAGAAGCGCTGCTGATGATCTAGACTCAATACCGAGGGCGTTGGATCTGAGTTTGAATTCGCATTCGTAGCAGTTGACGCAGGTGACGACGAGAAAAGATGGTTCGGACCCGCTGCAGATGCTCGAGAAGCAGTGGATGTAGGCGCGAATCGATCAGCAACCTGATTCGCTACAACGATCGCGCAATTATGCTCCCTAGCCAACCCTCTTAGCAAAGCTCCAAGCTTTACGAGCTGCGCTGAGCGCGTGGCGAGCGCAGAGGGTGTGTTTCCGGGGCTACGCTCGGCGCGATAGTTGGCTGCTATGCTGTCGAGGATCACGAGGCCAACATTGTGTCGCGTAAGCGCGACGGGGAGTTGGTAGGTGAGGATATGGTCTTGAGATTCGAGGTCGGGAGTGTTGAGGGTGAGGATGCGATGGAGAGAAGGTGGCTTGGGATGAGATGAGAGTACTGGATGGGTGGTGAGCAGCTGAGAGAGACGCGTTGTGGGTAGGGGATGTTCAGTGGATATGTAAAGCGTTGGGCGGGAGAGGCCGTGTGGTGGAGGAAGTTGTGCGCTGAGCAGGAGGGTGAGGAGAAATTGGGTTTTTCCTACGCCGCTAGGAAACGTTCAGTATTTAATCTATTGAAGAAAAGAGAGGTCATACCTTTCTCCTGTTATCTCGGTAATGTAGCCTGCAGGTACCCCGCCGCCTAGAGCTGAGTCAAGTGCCGGATCAAGGGTGCTGATGGCGATCCATTGACTGGTGGCCTCTTTGCCTGTTTTTCTCAAAACTCCATAGCCAGCTTGTCTTTCTCCAAAATAGTCAAAGTTCGATGCATTATCGTTTGTCAGTCCTAACTGTCCCTGTAGTATTGCGATAACATGGGTGGCAAGCCTCCTAACATCAAGTAGAGGCAGCTGTGTCCGCTTCGCTACCTCCAACGTATCTAGCGTAAGAAGGTCTGTCGTTGTGATCAGATGCTTTTCTAGTGATGGTAATAAATGCGTATAGAGCTTCGTTGGGAAGTCTGGAATCGTATGGAGAAGGTCTGTCATGAAGAATTGAATATGTCAAATGTGGGGAAGTTGATAGCGGCGCGCTTGCTTTATCGCGATCCGCGAGCGGGCCGCGTCGGCAATAGCTTCCAAAAGAGGCTTCGAAGTCAACAATTCGCGTAAACACTGGAGAAGACTTCAAGTCCGGGGTCTCGCCAAACACTACAAAGAGCTCTTAAGTGCTTATCGATAGTGTAGAAGAGTTAGCACTAGTGTTCGTTGATTATGGCTGTCAAAAAGCCCTACCCTCGTTCCACTATCAAGCGAATTGTCAAAGCCCACTCAAACCGCAGTGTTAGCAAGAACGTCGATGTTCTTGTAAGTAATACTGAGACCCGCTCTTCAAGTTTCGTACATGGCGCTGACGTATGGAATTCCTAGGTCTTCCTCAATTATACACTTTTCGTGCAAGAGTGAGCTTATTCGCATTCTTTTGCATAAGTACAATATTGATGATTCGGCTGTGATTTTAGCTTGATACGCGAAGCAACATTGCATGCAAAGAAAAACAAGCTGCGAGGGATCTCAGCGGAGATCATCGAGAAAGTGACACAAGTGAGCCTGTTGATCTTCCACTGCGGTTTACGGACACTAACTTTCATTACAGAAGAGCCTAATGAAGTTCAAATGCTAGGGCTGGGTTGTACGAAGGTATGGGCGTCACGAGGAACCTTTGGGGAAGTTGAATGAGGATCTGTATGAACTTGATGACCATGAATCGCTGGGATTGTACTCCTAGATACTCAAGAGGTGCAATGAGAGGATGCTCTTCGAAGTTCGCGGTCAATTCCGTGCATAGCACCCAAAGGCTTGATGTTTGCAAAATATTGGTAGACAAGTTGGATGTTTCTACTTGTGAAAGCCTAGAATTGGATTTAAGAGACCACATTCTCGTAGAAGTTCTTGCTGAGACCAAATATGGGCCTGAAAAAGAAATCATGCCTGAGCATGTACTGTCGCGGAGGCGAGCTTGGCGCGCTAGCGACAGCCCTATGAGAGCTCCAAATGTTTCCTAGAGCGAGGGAAGTTCAAACTTGTGCATACCTTACCTTCAAGTCCCTGCACTTTTACCCATCTTCCTCATTCTACGATCTTCTTTACGCTAGTTACTGAGACGCTGAACCTGCAATATTTCTTAAAGAGACTCGATCTAAGCTATAAACTAGCCCGACCATCTCAATTCTCGTACCCATAGCCATACCTTACTCTCTACACCCGCACTTACGACAGCACAATGTCTACAATTCAAAATTCTCAGCCATCGGCTCATCCAGAGTCAAAGAGCGCTAAGAAGAAGAAAGCCAAGGCAGAAGCTGCGACTCCTACACCAGCTGCACCCTCAGAATCCGAAGCTGCTGGCGGCCGACGGGCTAGTGATGGTGCTACGAATGGTGCGGACGGATCTTACGAGAGCCCGTATCTCAAGGAATTGCACAAGTACGCTAGTAAATCGAAGCAACATCTTTAAGGTAAATTTGGCTGACCAGTCCTTCTCATCAGGAACATTCGCAACATCAAGAAAAAGCTGGTAGAGTGGCTCCCTCGATTATAAACAAGGCTTCGCTAACCTCGTTTGCATGTAGAATGCTACGCAGAAAGTTGATTCTATTGTTGCCGAAAACCCCGGAGTCTCACTCGACGAACTCCTTGCTTCTCGCAAGATCAATCAAGACCAAAAAGCCCAAGCCCAAAAGAAACCCTCACTACAAGCCTCCCTTACACAATTCGAAGAACAAGCTGCTCAGTACAAGCAGTTTGATGAGGACTACCAAAAGCGTATATTTGCAGAAAAGTCAGCTCTCGAATCATCACACAAGGAAGAACTACAGAAAGCCAAGGATGCTGCATTGGCCGAGGCAGTAGCGCAGGGCAAGACAGAGGCCAAAGAGAATCTTCTCGTGCTTAGCAAATTCTTACGAGCAGCCGCTGCAAAGCGTCAAGGCGGTGATGAGACCTCGGCAGAAAACCGCGCTTTCGAGGGAGCCCTACTTTTGGTGTATGGAGGAGAGGTCGCTGCGGTTGTGGCTATGGAAAGCCTGATCGCTGGAAGTGAGGACAAGGTACCGACTGTTGATGGCACTCCTTCCGGTTTCACCTGTGAGCGTCCTCTTAGACCCAACATGCTACACTTCAGACCACAGTAGATCAGTGTCTAACGATCAAACAGACAAGCAAGTCCGAGACCTTGCTTTCGAATACGCTCCCTATGCCGCAGAAGAAGCATGGGCAGAGGAAGTAGCTCAGGCTGAACCGGGACCACCTGCTGCGGAAGACTCATCATCAATACCGATCGGGACTGACCCAACCGTTTCTTATGCTGGTCTTACTGAGATCGACAACCCTGCAGAGCCTGCCACGAATGGGGTCTCCAGCCACATCGATACACCCAACGTGCCTGATGCATCGAACATTGATGCTGGGGCAGCTAACGCAGCCGCAGGGACGAACTGGGATGCCAAGCATTCGGTCACTGGCGAGGATTGGGTTGAGGTTACTCACGATCCGGCGGAGACAGATACTGGCAACACCGCTACTCCAGCGGCCATGACTAACAACACTCAGAGTTGGGCGGACCAGGTCGACCAAATGCCTCAGCCTGCCTATACTCAGCCTCCAGCCAAGGGTGGTGACGGTTTTCACGAAGTACAGCATCATCGTGGCGGACGTGGTCGCGGCGGCCAAGGCGAGCATCGTGGTGGCAATCGAGGTGCTCGTGGCTTTAGGGGCGAGCGTGGTGAGGGTGGAGGACGTGGTCGTGGGGCCAATCGAGGTGACCGAGGGGCAGGAGGTGGAGACGGCGAGCGTCGTGGGCGCGGACGTGGTGGAAACCGAGGAGGAAACCGCGGACGTGGTGCGGATGCAGTACAATAGGCAAGTCAGGATTGACCCCGCACTGTCTCGTGTCCTGCTCCTTTCTGTCCAGGCCTTAAAGGGTCTTTCAAGAGCGGGAAGAGCGTTGATTCTACTAGTCATGGCTGTCTACGCTTGGACGAAGCCCCATTATTTCGAGCGAGCATAGCGAAAATGGAGCATCGCGTAACTGCAAGGTCACTCTTAGTGCCAATATCTATCAAACTTGAGTCGTGCACAGAGCCATTCAACGCTCAATGGCCCCAGATAATGACGACTAGGTCGCTCACGGGTCGCTTGCTGGTACATCTTCTTTGCTTCGTCAGCTGCGGTTTAGCAAAAACAATTGTTCAACCGTCCGTATTACTGGCGCCTGGTTTTTGCAAGATGAGCCTTGATACCGACGAAATGGCCTTGCTAGTTCGCTCATGAGTGCGATAACCATGCAGCAAGATGAGTATTCTTCATGATGTCGATGCATTTCGCACTCAGGTGTAGTAACAATGAGCATACGATCAGCTTAAACTTTGTTGGCTATGCCTTCATTCGAAGAGAACGGGCAAAATTCTTGTATGGAGCCTGAAACATCGGGATTTGAAACCTCAACAATTATGACTACGGCGCTCACCCAACACAACCTATTTTACTCTTGTTACTCAACAAAGGCTTCTACGCGGTTTCATTCGAGCGATACCTTTAATATTTCGTCGGTATCTGTCGCTTCTGGAGCTGAACAAATGCCGCTTCTATACATACTTTTTGCTTCATGGGATCTGATGGATGGTACCTTGCAGTAATCATGTTTGATGTGTCAGCCCTAAAGTGATTCGGCTGTCAGCCCGCAGGACCCACGAACCAGCGGGATCCGAACCCCTACTTCAGCGTAAACGGCAAGGACCCTGAAGATGTTTTGCTAATAGACTCGGGTAATTGGTGAGATAGTGAAGCAGATATCGTGCGTACAGGGGCGTCCACCAAGGCTCAAAGAGGCTGCCCAAATACCTTTCGAGCAAATATTGTCTTAGACTTGATAACCACAGAAACGATGAGCGAATCAATTTCCTGAGATAGGTACCGTAATACTCCAGGGGACAATCAGATTAGATAAAGTCAAACACCCCTCGTGAGCCTCGGTTGACGTGCAGATTTGTACTTTATTTTGCCAAGCATCGATCATCGCGCATGAACAGTCGCTCCCGTAAAGGTGCTCCACACAGGCCTTAGTCAATACTTTGAAAAGCTGTTAGGGAACAAGTGAGAAAGAGCCCGAATTCTTCTTTGAAATTGAGCGAGATCCGCGATTGCACTTTGGGTTGATGAGGACTCAGTGCGTGGAGCCGCGGCTGAATCTCGGGTATGCTAGATAGTAGCGCGTGACTATGACAAAAGTGGCCTAGCACTGATTGGCGAACGCCGGACCTCTGAGCCTCCATTTTCAACGTCAAGTCTTTCCAGCAAAAGTATTATCGCCGCTCGTTCACCATGCACCCGGTGAGAGGTGGGCAGCACTATCTTTCATACTCTCTTGTGAGTTCGTGAGTCTTGATGTCCTGAGATCTCCAACGGCTGGGGTGGCAAAATTGAGCCTCACGCCCTCAGCGGCCTGCCACAGATTGACTCGACCTCCACAAACGTCATAAAATCCCGAATCTATTCTCCATCCATAGCATCTGACTCCTATACTCGCCATAGAGCGTGCACCCACATCTTATTAACGCGATGGCTGCTGCGGCCATGTCCCCACCTGCCGAAGTAGGTGAGGTGAAGATGGAGCCAGATCAGGAACACACACATCCGGCTTTGACACCTCCAACGAGCGAGAATACCGATAAGAAGGATGAAGACTCTGACTCGGAGCTCTCTGAGCTAGAGCCAGAGATTGAAGAGCCAGGTGTTGAGCCAAAGATGGAGCCAAAGACAGAGAAGGTTGAGGAAGAGATTGTTCCAGACCACTACTATGAGGGTGGGAAGGTGCCTGTATTCAAGCCTGTGAGTGCATTTCCATCACCTTCGTGCCTTATCTGCTCCTGTATAGGATGGTGTTGAGACAAGGTCACTGACCTTTGTGCAGACGATGGACCAGTTTCGTAGCTTCCCAGATTTCATCAAGAAGATTGATAAGTATGGCATGAAGTCAGGAATTGTTAAGGTTATACCCCCAGCAGAATGGTAAGTGAAGAAGAAGAAGAAGCACGCGGACATAAAAGTATATCCGGATGCCGCTAATGGACAACATTAGGCGAAATTCGCTCCCCGCACTTGACGAGCAAGTCAAAACAATCAAAGTGAAGAATCCTATCACACAAGAGTTCCACGGCACCCATGGCACATATACACAGGCCAACATAGAGAAGCAGCGCTCCTACAATCTACCACAATGGAAGGACTTGACAGAGGAGAGCAGCCACCAACCGCCAGCAAAGCGAGGCGAGCGCCGACGCAATCAAGAGAAGAATTCAAAAGCTGCTTCGACGCGTGCAAGCGGTGGCGCAAAGAAGAAGGGTCCCGGTCGCCCTAGGGTTCGTCCACTTCCCGCCACGGTTCACAAGCACGATGAGGAGGGTGAAGAAGATACAGGGGAAAGTGGGCGAGCAACGCCTCTGACTCCAGTATCACCTCCACCAAAGCCTACAACATTGAAGAAAGAGCATGCCAGCCGCGACAATACCCCAAAGCCGAAGGGGCGTCAGCCAAAGTCCGATCAGGCAAAATCTGTATCGTCGAGAAGGCAGCACAACAAGCAAGATCAGGTCGGTGTTGTGGATGAAGAGGCTTTCAAAGATTTTGACTACCGCGTGCACAACCAGGAAGAATGGACCACCGAGCGAATTCAAGACCTCGAAACAGCTTACTGGAAGAGTTTGAATTTTAGCAATCCTATGTACGGAGCTGACATGCCCGGATCTCTATTCGATGACTCTACAAAAGAGTGGAACGTTGCCAAGCTTGAAAACTTGCTGGACGTCCTAGGCCAGAATGTACCTGGAGTCAACACGGCGTATTTGTACCTCGGGATGTGGAAGGCTTCTTTCGCTTGGCATTTAGAAGATGTCGATCTATACAGCATCAACTACATCCATTTCGGAGCTCCTAAGCAATGGTACAGTATCTCGCAGGCAGATGCGAGGCGCTTTGAGGCCGCTATGCGCAATGTCTGGCCCAATGATGCGAAGAATTGCGATCAATTCCTGCGCCACAAGACTTACTTGATTTCACCATCATTACTCCAATCCCAATACAATATCCACGTCAACCGCCTAGTCCACAATGAAGGCGAATTCGTTATCACTTTCCCATACGGATACCACTCCGGGTACAATCTTGGCTACAACTGCGCTGAGTCAGTGAACTTTGCTACCGAGTCGTGGTTGGACTACGGCAGAGTCGCTAGGAAATGCAACTGTGAAGCTGACAGCGTATGGGTTGATGTGCGTGAGATTGAGCGCAAGCTGAGGGGCGAGCCTACCCCTGAGTACTACTACGAGACCGACGATGATGAGGACGATGATGAGGACGAAGGATCTCACCTACCTACCCCACCAGCCAGCGACAAGGGTAAACCAAAACGCAGCCATAAGCGAAAGAGGGATCCCAATGAGAAGGATGTCAAGCCGAAGATTAAGAAGCTACGAATCAAGCTGAAGGCACCAGTATATGAGCCTTGTATCCTTTGTCCAAGCGACAACAAATACGAGAAGCTGCTCCCGACCGACAACGGCAAGCAAGCTCACGAACGTTGTGGCCTGTATACTCCTGAAACATGCGTTTCGCATGAAGATGGCGAAGACAAAGTCTGCGATATTGCTTTAATCGACAAGGCTCGTTTGGAGCTTAAATGCAACTACTGTCGGAACAAGAAAGGCGCAGTCTTTCAGTGCAGCCAAAAGAAGTGCACTCGTGCTTATCACGCGACATGTGCTGCTCCAGCTGGTGTACTCGTCGACGTTGGTCTAACTCCCGTATATGGAGAAGATGGAACCGAGTATACGAAGACTGGAATTGACTTCAGATGTCGCATCCACCGCGGCAGGAGAGGTAAGCATGTTGATGGCGCTGTTCTGGAGGAGACTCTTTTGATCAAGAAGACGGCTCTAAAGTTCCCAGTCGGAGAAATCGCACAATTCCAGTACCTCCAAGGCGACATCTTTGCTGGTGTGGTTTTAGGGAATCGCAAGAGCGAGCAGACTCTCCTCATCGACATTCTACCAAAAGGAGGCCAGGTCGAGGTCGAGTACAAGTGGCTGCTTGTCTTTGACCCTATCAACTCTCAACTACCGGTGCCTTCTGAGAATGCTAAACCACTGCCACCAGAGCTGGCTCGAAAGTCTCGCACAACCACTGAGGATCCGTCTATCAACGAAGGTCCAAAGCCCACGGACTTGTTCTGCGACTCTGACTCTTTCCGTTGGGAAGAATTCGATACTCGCAAGGCGTTCCGGAATCACGCCCAGGTCAAGATTGATCTCTCCAAGCCAGAAAGACTGTGGTTCTACCTTGGGAAAAATTCCACCGAAGCAAAGGCACAGTATACTGGCGACTTAAATAAACCAACGAACGATTCCAATGCCAATTTCATAGAGCGCGTACGACTTGATACGTTGAGAGCCGTCCCCCCACCCGTCCAACGAAAGCCTTACGTCAACCCATATGCTGCTTCCAATCAGCAAGTCATCAACGCTGCACACGGTGCGAGCTATTCTAATCAACAGCCAAGGCCGCAAACGAGCTATCAATCATCGACACCAGCGACAAGAGAGCGGCCATATAGTGGCAAGTACGCAATCACGGATCCAGTCCGACGCCAAAATGATCAGATTTACCCTGAGTTCCAATACAAGCCAAGGGTCATCGTGGACGCTCAATCATTGCGAAATCAACAGGAGTTCCAGAACAGCGCATCGGTGCAGTCTGGAAACCATAATCACGATATTTCAGCTCATCAATATTCCGCTTACCGAGCTCCGCAAGCTAGCATGGCGCCAATGGCACCTATGATGTCTGGGCTCCCGCAACGGCCGCAGCCATTCAAGGGCACACCGGAGTACAGGGTAAGACAGGAACTAGATAATCCTCGCAGAGGACATGCTGATGTCTTCCAGCGACCACCTTCGCACCAGCTACCGCAAACTCAGGGTCGGGGCCAAACAACGTATCCATCTCACCCTCAATCCCAACAGACTCGTCCTCCGCCACAGCCTCTGTCTTACGCCCGCCCTCAAGCTCCTGTGGCGAACATGATGGGCCCTGCTCCAAGGGCTACCACTCCTACTACAACCCACAATCCCCTCAGTAGGCCACCATCTCCGCAACGACGGCCGTCAGAATCAAGTCTTACGGTGGCGAGTCCCACACCAACAGCGCCCCAAGTGGAACTCAAAGGCGTATCCCATCTGCCAGTCTCTGAGAAGTATACGTATCTTCATGATGCCGAGAAAGCTCGCCCACAAGTTTACCAATCCCCGTACGCTCCTGGAGGTGGCTTTACGGAAGCTTGGATGCCATGCCCCGCTGCCGCCTTTAAGACCCGACCCAGAGGTCCCAGTATCAGCGAACAGTTCTTAATGAAGCGCACGCCAAGCGAGCAAGGCCAAGTCAACCGAACTATTAGCGAAGACCGGGCCAGGGCCCACCAGCACGCGCAGAAGATCCAGCAGCAAGCCCAGGAATTAGCCAGGCAACAAGTCAAACATGAGGCTCAGCGTCGATATAGCCAGACTCAAGATCATGCTCACAGCCGCAGCAACAGCCTTCACCAACAACATGGTTATACCTCGCAGCCGCAGCTTATCCCAATAGCAGCAATCCACCAACCGCAGCCTTCTTACCAACCACACTCGCCTCCACATTACCACAACCCTCATTCCAGTGCGAATTCCTACCAACAATACAATCACTACTCGCCTTCCTATGCTACCAATGCGCTCCATCACCAAGCCGCACCCTCACACCAGTATCAGTCCCTCCAGCAATACCAGCAACCACACCACCCATCATACCATCATAATACTCCAAGCTATCAATCTCAATACCAAAGCAACAACAGCCAGGGCTCTCCAGCCGGTCTACAATTCCAATCGCCGCAGGAGTTCCAGGTGCAGATGCAGCGCGAATCTCAGCGTTCGCCAGTCAACAGCTACGACAGCTTCTTCAAGGGTATGCAGAGCGCTGCAGGCACCCCCACAGCACAGCCTACCGCGGCTGGCTGGGGAAGCTACGGCAGCGAAGGTAATGGGCAAGGTAGTCCATTGAAGTACGAGATGAGTGGCTCCCAGGACGCGCTTCCAATGATGCGGGACCCTTCAAGCCAGCGCTATTAGGGGAATTGCGTTCTCGACATTGGATCAATTGCTACGGAAACGACCTTTATGATACCTAGCAATGAGGGTCATTGTATGTATGGTTCTTCACTTCTTGTACATTTTCATTTGGAGGGAAGGATTTGGAGGTTACATCGTGCGCTTCAGAGGACGAATTCAAAGCCAATTTTATGGCTTAATGCATGGGAAGCAAGGGCATTGGTGGCGATTGTACTCTGCGCCACTGTACATTACGGATGCGATTGTGCCATAGCACATATTTACCAGCAGAGTTCGATCTCGTAAATAGCAAAATCGTTCCCGAAAACCTCTATACATCCAGGTTTCAGGTTCTTTGTTGCTCTTTCTTCTCCTATCTTGCAGCCATCTCTACTCTTGCCTCGTGGATTCTGCAGTGTCCTCAGCGCTAGATAGCAGAAATGGTAGCGTTTTCTACTTGGTTTGAGCGATAAGTCAAATGAATTTGGTATCTCAAAGGGCGTACCAGTCACTTTTATTCGATTTTTCAACGCTAGAAAGTAGAAATTACGACCTTTCCTACTTATTCTAAGCGGCCGATGAACTATATCAAACTCAACATTATAAACAATCTGATGAAGTTCCGCTTATTGAGGACGTGTTGATGGTACTATTTCTTAGGTATAGAGCGATACGCAAGTATAATATCAAATGAGAGAGCAGAATTACTGACCACTTCTTGCTTAGCACAAGCTGATATCGACTAAAAGAAACTCAAGAGAGTAAGAAAACGAAAAGACTCGCATGCATAAAGAGCTCGATCAATCGTCCAATTCCTTGATCCTGCAGTGACAGATACGCGAGATATCGAATTCAAAATAAAGTAGGAGAATGGTAAAGCCTCCCTAGATTTCGTGCATAGAGTACCTCACGTGTTGATCATCCGAGATGGAGGTTTCTTTCAGTTTCTTCAAACCGCATGGCTGCAGGGAAAAAACCCCGCAGGCTAGGCAGGCTAGCCCCTGCTCCCCTATTTAACTAATGATATGGGAATTTCGCGACACCCCACCAACTCCAAAATCCAAAAATTAGAATCCTGACTACCGCACCATAGATACGCGTCGTAAAAGCTGCCAAAACTTCAAAAGCTATGACTTAATTATAGTTCTATAATATTTGTAAGTCTTATATAGTTAGAACCTATGGTTGTTGGGGTAGAGAGGGTTTCGTCGATTTCACGCTGATTTTCTACGAAGGCTTGGCGTAGGTCGGCGAAGACTAGAATACGGGTTTACCGACCTACACCAAGCCTTCGTAGAAAATCAGCGAAACCCCCTCTACCGTTATATATGTATCTCTTAATTATCTAAGAGTTTTATAAATAGTAGAAATATAGTTAGATAATATTCTCTGGCAGCTTTACGACGCGTATTTATGATGCGGTATTCAGGATTCTGATTTTTGGATTTCGGATTTGGTGGGGTGTCGCGAAATTCCAAAAAGTTGATTTTTGGCATATCATTAGTTGAATAGGGGTAGTTCTAAGCGGCCTCGAGCCATCAACCCGCGGGGAACCTTCCTCTGACGTCTCGCGTGCTGCAGAGCCTCGGACGCGAACATTTGGCATGGCTTTGAGCTGCACCGCGAGCAGGCTTAGCCATCCTGGCTCCTGGACTCCTGGACTCCTGGACTCCTGAAGCAATTGGATGACCGTTTTATGTATGATCTCCCGTTGACCACAGCAATTCATCGACCAAGCCGATAGCCTATCAACGACTATATCCTGAAGCCTGCCTGCCTTTCGTCCGGCTACCAACGGTCAGCGGTATCTCTCCTTCCTTTCGTGCAGACTAGCCGCCGTTGGAAGCACATGTTCTGCAGCAGACTCGAGTTGGAGTGCATCAGGCAAGGCGGGGATCACCTGGTGCAACCACTGCACAGCGCCAGCCTTTCTGGGCTGGGATCATGAGGTATGTAGCTGTACATTTGAATCCGAATGTTTCCTCCCTTCCGTAAGACCGTGATGAGAACGACCATATATATGGGACAATGCACTGCTGGCCTTCGCCCAATTCTTGAGTATTCCAACCGCTGTCCACAACACTCCTGCTATGTCAACTACTGCCTGTATGTCTCAGGTCTAATCCAATGCCTTCATACTATCTCCAAGACTGCCACTACTTCTACCGCAGCGCTTTGAAGCTCCTCTCCATACCAACCTTGATATTTCCAGCGCTCAGTCAACTAAATCTGATTCATCATGCCAGTACGAACCTTTACAATGCCTAAGTCTCTGAACGAGTCGATCGCCAACTCACAACCACCTGTTTCCGACGTCCGCCCCTCAGCCGAGAATACTAAGCAGTCGTACTCCGATGCTCAGAAGGAGCCTTTGGCGAACCATGGGTTGGAAAAGAAGCCGGGCATTACGTTCGCCGCTCAAGACAGTCTTGCAAAGCTGCCTATACCGGAGCTCGAGAATACCTTGAAGAAATATCAAGATGTTCTCAAGCCCTTACAGACTCGGCGGGAACATGAAGATACCATAGCGGCGGCGCAAGAGTTTTTGAAGGGAGAGGGCCAGGAGTTGCAAGCTAGACTTAAGAAGTATGCTACAGGCAAAACAAGCTACATCGAGCAGTTCTGTACGTCTTTATACATTTTTGAGAAGGTAACATTTCGGGCAAAGGCAAGACCAAGGCTAACAAGCTGCTTCAGGGTACGATTCCTACTTGAACTTTGACAATCCGGTCGTTCTCAACCTCAATCCTTTCTTCCTTCTCGAAGATGATCCAACACCAGCTCGAAACAACCAGGTCACGCGAGCTGCGTCCCTAGTAGTCTCTGCCCTCTGTTTCGTGCGCGCTGTGCGGAAGGAGGAGCTTCCTCCAGACTCTCTTCGAGGCCAGCCATTGGACATGTACCAATACTCCAGGCTCTTTGGAACAGCTCGGGTTCCTACAGAGAGTGGGTGTCAGATCGCACAAGATAGCGGGGCAAAACACATCGTCGTGCTGTCCAAAGGACAATTCTACTGGTTTGACGTCTTGGACGACGGTGCCGATCTAATCATGTCGGAGAAAGACATGGCGATCAACTTACAGGTTTGCGTCGATGATGCCGAAGAGACGCCAATACATGAAGCCGCTAAAGGAGCCTTGGGCGTTTTGAGTACTGAAAATCGAAAGATCTGGTCAGGTTTGAGAGACGTCTTGACGCGGGATGAGGACTCGAACAATGCTGAGTGCTTAAGCATTGTCGACTCCGCGCTTTTCATTCTATGCTTGGACTACGTGGAGCCCGAGTCAAGCGCTGCACTCTGTGGTAATATGCTCTGCGGTACCAGTAACGTTGTCAAAGGTGTCCAAGTCGGCACTTGCACCAACCGCTGGTACGATAAGATGCAAATCATCGTCTGCAAGAACGGCAGCGCAGGCATCAATTTCGAACACACTGGTGTTGACGGTCACACCGTCCTTCGCTTCGCTAGCGACGTCTACACCGACACGATCCTCCGTTTTGCCAAAAGCATCAACGGCCAAGCCCCCAGTCTCTGGGCCACCGACAGCCCCGACCCTTCAAAGCGGGACCCCGAGTCCTTCGGCGATGTGAGCACCACCCCTCACAAACTCGAATGGGACATGCTCCCCGAACTCAGTACCGCCTTACGTTTTGCCGAAACGCGCCTCGCAGACCTAATCCAGCAGAACGAATTCCAAACGCTCGAGTTCGCCCACTACGGCAAAAACTTCATGACCTCCACGGGTTTCTCCCCTGACGCGTTCGTTCAAATGGCGTTTCAAGCCGCCTATTACGGTCTCTACGGCCGCGTGGAGAACACCTACGAACCAGCCATGACGAAAGTCTTCCTGCACGGCCGCACAGAAGCCATCCGCGTCGTATCCCAAGAAAGCGTTGAATTCGTCCGCACGTTCTGGGCCGAAAACCCAGCTTCCCAGAAAGTAGAAACCCTCCACAAAGCAACCAAAAAACACACTGCCCACACGAAAGAATGTGCCAAAGCCCTCGGCCAGGACCGCCACCTCTACGCCCTCTTTTGCGTCTGGCAGCGCGCGGTGGACGAAGAGGGCGCCGAGGCAGCTAGCAGCAATGACATGTCTTCAAACGGGTACTCCTCGCCCGTCGACGCTGGCTCTAAAGCCGCATCACCCAACCGCAACTCCTCCCCCTCTGCAGAAGAAGAAAAAGTTTCCCCCTCCCCGGCCCCCAAGCCAGCAGGGACGCAGCAAATGCCCGCCATCTTCTCCGACTCAGGGTGGGAGAAGATAAACAACACCATCCTAAGCACATCCAATTGCGGCAACCCTGCCCTCCGCCAATTCGGTTTCGGACCTAGCTCTGGAGATGGGTTTGGCATTGGCTACATCATCAAAGACGACTCCATATCTATTTGTGCGTCTAGCAAGCATCGCCAAACCAAGCGCTTCGTCGATGCGCTCGAAGCGTACTTTTTGGAGATCAGGAGATTACTGAGAGCGACGCAGCAGAAATCCAAATCGCCCAAAGCGAGTCGTGCGCGAGAAGTCGAAGAGAGGGAAGGGAGTTCTCATGGTAAGAAGCAGGTTAAGGGGAGAGTGGTGGGGGGAGAGGAGGCAGCAGGGGAGGATGCGAAGGGCGAGGAAGATGATGATGATGGGTTGGGCGGTTGTGAGTGTCCCCTCTTCCACAATCTCAGATGTCTATCTATTTAGTTGGTGGGGAATGCTAATGGGGAATTGTAGATGGGTTCTTCGACGCAGGCATGCTCTTTGCCGCTATCAAAGCTAGCGAAGAGGAGAAGCAAGAGCGGCCTAGCGATAAGGCACTGAATGCTAGGAGGTCGGCGGTGGGGAAGAAATTGCGGTTGGGGGATTATTGAATCGAGTCGTACGGTCGCATTTTGTATTTAGTATCTTGGACATAACTTTACACTCTTGCAGAACATAATGTGCCATAAAGCACGCATGTTTCATTAAAGAATTCTGGCAATACCAGCTCAACCCCGCCTTTCGATTATCTAGACACGCATCACTTTATGTAAGCGTTGATGCTACCAATGTGGTGTCCAGAAGCGCGTGGATGGCATGGTCTAAAACTTAGCCACAACAGAGCGTGGACGATTTGGTAGAAATTTCTAATCGAGCATGAGTGATATGGATGCTGGAGGTGAGGATAACATAGATATTCCCTACTTGAGTATAGATGATATCACTGCCAGAATTCAGAGTAGCGTAAGTGGTCTACAAGACTCAAAATTATACAGTAAAAGCTACCATATCGCTAGGTAGAGAGCCAAATGAAGACGATTGCACGCTCTAATCTTCACCAATTATCATGTATCACGTCTCATAATGCCCCCGAAAGTTGCTAGATCGCTATACTTCCGAGTACAGATTTTAGCCGTTCATGTGACGACCCCAAGCACGGAAGTCGCCAGTCGATGGGCTAAGGAGCGCGAAGGACGCTGCAAGTCGATAAGAACTGGGTATCTAAACTATTTCAAACCAGCCTTTCCACTCCTGGTCTTGATGGAGGTGTATCATGTCAGCTCCTCAAACGCCATTTTATTCTCCCTCATTGCTGTGACGAAGTCTGGTCAAGGCACTTCATGGCTCTCCAATTCCCTACTCATCCCCATTCGCAGTCTTAATCTCACTCTATTCTCCCTACTCCTCTCTCATCAACGCGTCCAACTCCGCCTCCTCATCCTCCTCAATCTCCGTGTAAATTGTCACACCCCTTGTCCTCCTATCATCCTCATCCGGATCATAAACCTCCTCCGTATCAGTATCATCGCTACTCTCCTCTCCAGTCTCCACTGCTAGCTTCCTATTCTCCAACCGCGCCATCGTCAAATCCTCCAATTTCAAACTCCACTGCCGAATTGTGGCGTCGATGCCTACGCTCACGATGATTTCCGGGAGGAGGGCGGGGAGGAGGAGGCCGGTTATTTCCTCGAAATGGCCAGAGTAGGTGCAGAAGAGTTTGCCGTTCTAACCAGGGTTCGTAAGTAAAGTACATGTATCGCAATTAGGTGCAGAGGGGTAGGCGTACCGCGGAGTCCCACACCTTGATGTCTTCGTCTCGACCAGCGGTGACGGTCCATCGGTCATTAACGACTACGCTGTCAACGTAATCGCCATGGACGAGAATAGTGTCTGCTTCCCAATTTCTCTCTCGGCTCAAGCATTTAACCCTCCCGTCTGCGGACCCGGTCCAGAGATCGTCGTTGTTGTCGAAACAGAGATTGAAGACGCTGGTTTCGTGCTTAACAATGGGTTTGTCGGTGTCGATTTCAGAGGCTGAGGCCAGATCGGTGCTCAGGTACCATCGGCGGATTTCTCTGTCGCTGCTGGCGCTGAATAATACGATCGAAGTCTTCCCCTCTTCGTCATTCGAGGGGGATTGGACGGGGTAGGTGGTTGGATCAACGGCTAGATGTAGTATCCCCCTCGTATGTCCGCCCTTCAAAGTATGCAGTCTTTCGCCTGTTTCGACATTCCAGATTATAATGCAGGCGTCCGCGGAGCCGGAGATGAGAATGTCCATTTGTTTGACTTGTATACATAGCACCGCCTTCACAAAATCATTGTGCCCGTTGTAGCGCCGACCTCGTTGCTGCGTTCCGGTGGGCTTGCTTTGGGTGGACCAGGACCAGATTCTTTTGTCCCAGCAGCCGGCGAAGAGGATTTTGGCGTTGAGGTTTATGGCGAGAGAGGTTAGGGGCGCTGTGGGGCCGCTGTAGACTTCGGATGTTGTTCTCGTCTAGAGAGTAAAACGTGTGAGTAGCGGAGTAGGTGAATAGGGAGAGAGAAACGATCTAAGGGTTATAGATGGCTGTGGACATATGACGCTTAAATAGTGCGGTGCCCTCACCTACTTCGAGCACGACCCTCCTCGCTGTCCCAGTGCTCTGAGCCACGAACACTGCTGCTGGTTCTGCGGGATCTGCTATAACGGCCAGAATTTTGCCCTGTAGGCGAATTGGATTGCCATTCTCGTTCTTGGCTTTCTCTTTTCTACGTTTGGTTTCTTCAACAGAGTGGGAGGTTTGGAAGAAGTGGTCGGGGTCAGTCGAGCGAGACATCGCGTCATTGATGGCTGGAGCCCAATGATCGAGGTCCAGTTGGGCAAAGGAGGATTATTGATAGCTGAGGAGGTTGTCTGTTTGAGCTGTGGTGGTGCACTCCCGGTCTGCGCGCCTATGTAGAATAGGTGCGGGACGCGGAATCAATACATAAAGTAAGGTAGGGGGCGGCATGCTTGTTAACTTCCTTCCTCTTTGAAGCATGCGACGAAAGGAATGACTAGTTACTACTGCAATGCAAATGTAGTTATGATGAGGAATACAAACTAGGTACGCTTCGTTGGTATATGTTCCTGCTGCTATACGGTTTGCTCCTGCCTCATCGTTGGCTGGCATCTACGATTCCCATTCAGGCTTCGGAAAGAACCCTCCTCGCAACGCCATACGCTCTAGCCATGGTCGCTGCTTCTAGTTCTTCGTGATGAAAGGCCTGCGCGCACATACAGAGATGTATCCTAGCTCTTTTCGCTTGCTACATCGTACAAATTATATAAATGCGTCTGCGACTGCGATATCTTACGACTAAGCACGATACTGGAGCATCGTACCTGAAGTCCGCCTCCTGCCAGTGTTGAAGCATTTGTTGCAGCTTGTCATTCCATTGCTACCTCTCCATGTACACCCTTTTGTACTCTACCTGCCATCTATCATCAACATCCCGTAGTCCGCCTGCTCGATCGCTCGCAATCACACCAGTAAACATTTTCCCTTCGAAAAGGCCAGACGGCTCAAGAACGGAGAGTCAGCCATGCTTCTACCAGCACAGTTTCAGCTTGGCCTAGAGCTGACGAACATCGTCACTCCATTGAGTCAGGCTGTGTCCGCCCTTGGCTCACTAGCTCTTGTCGATGCCATCAAGAAAGCTGGATCAGATGCCATCACCGAGATGAAGTTGGCTTCCTTGATAGGCAGGCATCGAATTGACGAGGTCATTCGATGGCATTTCCGAGAAAAAGTTGCCAAAGCAGACCGGTCTGTGATATCGAGATACATGGACATTGTGCTGGAGTCGGGTTCTGGACCGACTGTCCAAGAGGCCTTGAAGAATCCGGCACTCTTCTCTATGGTCATCCAATTGTCTGCTCTGGGATTCGCACACGAGGACGAGTCATTGGCCAATGCTATAGTAGAAGCTATCGAAAGGATAGTCAAGGAGTCGGGTGCTGAAGTGGACATGATACCCGACTACGTCTCGTTGCTTGGAACCTTACGTGCGTGCAGCCAACAAACTGTTGCGTTCCAGTGGGCATCTTTATACGAAGCTGCAGAACAGAGAATAGAGCGCGCGCCAACTGACAACCAGGAATTTGAACGCAAAAGGAAGTCGAAAAGGCGCAAAGTGAACAGCAATCTAGTTGGAAACCCTCCAAGCGTGACAACTCGAAACTTACCTTTTCCTGTGCTTCAAGCTTTGATTATGTGGCTACAATCCCTTCAAACCTTCCCAGAACACAGACTTCTCCATCTCAGATGCGATAGCGGAATCAGTACTGCTATCGTCTGGTGCCATCATCTTCTCGGTTTGACAGTGAAAGTCGTCGTGCAAGGTGTAGAAATATGTTTTGGCAGTGGATCCGCCAATGTCCTCATAGAGGAGAGTGATTCCAAGCATGCAGGTGCAACTTTGATGGATCCTGCTAACGCCAACGAGCCTCTGTTTGATCTCGCCAATGATGAAAACAACCCAACACTGTCACATGAGCAGCGCGCAGAAGCATTCGGTTACGGTATGCGCATTATGAAGCGCGCAAGGCTGCCTGAATATAAGATTGAGTATTGTATCTATTGGACTATAGCACGCTGTCTCTCAATCACACAGACGCCGCTGAGTTCGAGCTCCATTCACGAGGATGATCGTGGTGGACCGTCCCCTGATGACGATCATACAAATGCTATAAGTTTCCACCGCTTCTTCCAGTCTCGATATCCCCCAGAAGATCGAATACTACGCGCTGCTCAATTCTTGTTTGCAATGGACAAAGTGGATATGAAGCTTGTCGAGTGCTACATGGATACACCTCTGAAAGAGACACACAACATGTCCCAGCTCGACCTGCCAGCTTTGGTAGCGGTGCTTCTGGCTTTTGCCCGCATTGATGAAGGCGATCTTGAAAAGTGCGTCAACATGCCGCTCTCGTTGTATGAACGTAAAGGACTGCTCGAGACCCAGCTTGGGGATGACAAGCTCATTTCTGATCATGGAGCAGAGGGGTACCCAGACCTTATAGTATCTTTCGCACTCCTATCGCGCTTGCTGCTCGGACACATGTACTCCGGGGACTATGTTAGCCCCGCTGTTTTGGTAAGCGCTTGGGGCTGGAGCATCTTCTTTGATGCCGTTGACGGGGTTGATCCCACAGATGTGTCCACTAATAGTATGCGGGTGGTATGCGGAGTCCCGTCCAGACGAGGCTTCAGAAGGACTCGCATCATAGACGGACCAACAGGACTGATTATGTCTGATGCTATTGGAGAAGCTTTGGCAAAGAGCCCGCAGGTCCTTTTTTTCCCAGGCGTCAGCACCGCGCAGAAAGGGCCCGTCATGGTTGGTCACCATTCGGACGCTTTTCAAGTCACGCAGACTTTCAACTGGAAATCCCTTGGTAAACACGATAAGACGCACAGGCTTGGCTTTCGCGAGATGCAGGAGATGTGCGTCAAAGCTGGCATCTTGGACCAATGTGACCACGATGATGACGTTAAGCAGTTCGAAACCTGGCTCGACAAGCGCACATATTACAACAATCTACTTGGGATGGATACTCGTACCCAGCGTGTTCGTCGTGCGGGAATACCCTATTACGAGCTCAGATGGCCTGCTGATGAGTATAGTCCAATTGACTCGTCCATCAAATCAGAAAGAGTCTTCGTTGGACAGTCAGTCATGTCTCTAGATGATACGAGAGAACCCGCTTTTGTTGCAGACGTCTATCGGTACAGAGGGAACAACATTTGGTCTTTCTACGTCATGGAGAACCCAGCCGCTCGATGGCTGCAGCTTAGCGATCTATGCGATTCTTCTGACGTAACGAGGTTTTCTATTGTTATGAGAGGCAGCGGAAGTTGTTTAAGATGTGCCGCTTCCAATCAGGCTCTGAACAGCCTGGAAAATGCACTGGTTCTGCTCTAAAAAGCAAAGCTTGAGGCATATCACACACTGGTAATCGATGTGGGAGGAGAGCTACTTGTTGCGGCTTCCTAATTCATGCGAGAGACATAGTCTTTGTTTCAGCCGACTGGGAGTTTGGATCACTTGCACTTTCGTGGTCCTTGAGTTAGCATCTACCATTCTCCCAATCGATTGAGCTAGCGGTCGCTTGACTGACCAGATCCGCCAGCTGGGACGCATCGTCTACCCAGGTTCTTGAGCTGAGAACCCATCCTTTCTTTGGGTACATGGCTAGGAATTCCTCATTCTCTCCGCCCCTTGAGCTCGAATTGGTCATCCATATTGGTGGGCAAGGTAACAAAGCTTAGCCATCCCAGATCTTTGAGCGGGCGATCCATGCTCTCTTCAAACCCTCAAGCCGGAAATTGCCATATCACTAGCCCTTGACCTGGGAATTCTTCATCTTCTTGGGCGGCCGAGCTGGCAAAGCGTCCTCTTCCCCAGCTCTTGAGTTGACAGTGCCATCTCCGAAGGGATTCTTGAGCTTGGTTGTGCGGGCACTGTACTCTTCGATTCACCGTTTCCCCCTTGTCTCTTGCGATGTCATTCATGGGCCAAGTGAAGCGTATACTGCAGAGTGGTCACAAAAACATTTGGTTTCGGATCGACTTTCGGCGGAGGTGTGTATTTTACCCAAAGTCTTGGTATCGTGGAGAAGCTTCCAGTCTCTCCGCAATGCGCGCCATCTCGGCAGCCCACGGCCTCGGGATTCGCTGAAGGAATTATAGTCTCTCTTTTCTAGCATCCCAAAACTCCCTTGACCGAGTGACTCTACAAAATTTACGTGAGGTTTTTGGACTACGAATAATAAACATGTCCCACTAAATTGAGAACGAAGCGATTGAATAGCTCACTACTAACACCACTTTTCGCCAAACTCGTAACACTGCCAAATCACAAACAGATAGTCCACGACCTCGTACGAATCCACCCAATCTCAATCCATCATGCCTCAATTTTTGGCAGCATGTCTCTTCATATTCGTTACCGCATGCTTTGGAACGCTGGTATCAATGCTGGTCACGAGTCAAGTCTACGCGAGCGTCACAGTTTGGTCAAAGATGTCACTTCCTCAAAGATTGATAGTCATCGGGTCCCCCTGCATCGGAGCTCTCTTCGGTCTTGTCGTAATCTTGACAAGCTCGCAGAAGAGACGACAGCGAGCGGTCACTCCAGCAGTGACCCCTGCTCCAGCTCAAAACACTGCTGTCGGTAAGAATTGCAACATTCCTATGCATGGAGCGAAGCTGACTAGTCGATTACAGAACTGGCTCACAGACTTCCGCAAGACGAGGCCGACCTTGAGGCCCAGGTTTTGCAGGCTCAACCAAGAAAACTGGCTCAATTCGGCAGACCTGGCTCTTCCACGCCTCTTCCTTCGTACACCGCGACTGATGATGAGGGCCCAACAGTCCCTCCACCAACGTACTCGCGGCACGCAAGATAGACGATATGAAGCGCCAACTATCACCATTTTGCTCTTCAACGAGATCGATTCAATCTCGAGTATTAAATATACGGAAACATTCACAACTCTATCACCGTCGACTTGGGCGTGGATTCTGGTGGGATTGGGTTAGATAGAAAATACCTTTATATTACATCACTCCTTTCACGTTCTTGTTCATCGAAATACCACATACCCTTGAGAATTTTGACGATCAGCACCTTTACAGCTCGCTCCAGCTAGGCTCCTGCATATACTCAATTCCGAGCAGTACACAGCACGACTTCATGTCTTTGAACCCTCAGTCCTGGCCACTTGTCGCTCCAAGTCGCTATAGCGTCCTCCTGCTTTGCCGAGCTCAGAGTCGGATGAACTCCCCTATGCGCTGAAAGTGTGAGACTTCAAACATTTGAAAGCACGCAGGCTTGTTACCTATATGCTCCGAATTAGCTCTTTCAACTTACCTTTATACCTCTTCACTACTCTTCTTGACCCCATAAATATACACATATCCAGTCCGCCCATATCTCCATGGTGTCGCACTCAAATAATTAACTGGCCCATTGGCCAAATACCATTACTATTTACCCAGCGTGGGTAAAGAATCGAAACGCAGTGGCATCTTGGCCATGGGCTCATTGAGTCCTTCGACAGTACCCTGAATGATTTGATGTGCTCTTTCTTTCACGATGGTTTGCTCTTTTTGACATTCAAGTCAGTCATTCTTTGCGTATCCTGATCTTGGCAGCTATGCATCTCGCTCCTTCCTTCTGCTTCTTCGAGTGTGGTTTGATGTGTTTGCGCAATTTTGGAAGCGGCGATTATAAGGGATGGGGGTAATAAAGAGCCCTACCCTCGTTACCAAGGTGTGTATACTGCCATTCAATTCAGTTGAGCGATCCTCGCGATCGGAAATTGAATGAGGACGAGGCAGAAAGAGCCTAAGCTAAGGCGTATCCAGCTGATATTGTATACCTATAGCACAAGCTGCCATTGTCTAACTTCTGCGAGACTCTTCAAGTTCGAGAGTGAAACCATAGAGCGTGTCTGCTGGGCCATTTGCCTCGGCTTCATTGGCTTCTTCATGTGGAAAATCTGTCGCGAAGGTCATCTTCGTCGTTTTGATGTTCAGCTTTCTGCTGGCAGCGTGGTACCTTCATTCGCGCACGCAACAATGCTTAGTGTAATTCACTGCATTTGCATTCATTTCGCACATCGCTATGGTTGTTCGGGCATATCAGAAGAAGGACCTGTGCACTTGAACGAAAATAGCAAGGCGTGATACAGGGGTCTACGTACTCTACATGACCATGCTGAAGCTTTTGCTACTCGCTGTTCCGTGTAGGTGTCATATTCTTGTGCATTGGCGAATTGGCTATGGCGCGGACTTGTTATGCCTGTTGCCAGTATGGCCACGTAGGGAAACATTGTCTTCACCTCCCTCCACCTGAGTATCATACGGGGGCTCTATTGTGGGCTGCCCACCGGCTGACCACGGTAAGCTACATTTCGTTCGTGGGCTTTCTTATTTCCAACGAAGCAGCTTACGATCTTGAATCTATGTGATTCCTCGTTGCTGTGGTCGAGATCATGCACGCTAATCTTGCATTCCTATAGCTCGTCGAACGCATAGCGAGTTTAGTGGTGGTAGTCCTTGGTCTTTGCCTCTTGCGTTTTCGGCTTTCCTCTCATCGCCTCTCTTCCCGGCTTCGACTTTGATTTGGTTCTTGCCAGCTGAGTCTATCTAGTTGCGCATGAGCATAGGGATCTTGTCATGCTATGGTAGAAGTACGGAGTACGAAAGCTAGAACCTCACTGGCGCGGTCCTTTCAAGATTTCTGGCTACGGAGGCTCTCATGGAAGATCATTCACCATTACCCAGCTGAATGGAAAGCGTATCCGAGGCATATTTCACGGCGATCATTTGAAGCTATTCAAACCTAGGACAGGATACCTAGCAGACCCTGCTACAGCTGCCCTTCCAACTTTATAAACGATCAGGCGGTCTCGCCGTCTAGGTCGCAACTAAGATTTTAATAAAACAACCACCCCACTTTTTGGTTTATTCGGCAGAAATTCACTCACATCGCTATTACGTTATTACTACTGCGGTATAACTTCGCTTTGAAAGCATTTCCCAATCAGAACCCTTCTGAGCTCTCTATGTTAACACAGAGTTCACGGGCAGAATACTATCGAGCTCACAATCTACTGTTCTGCAGAGAACGATATTATCAACACCTTTGCTCAACTTGAAAAGACACTGAGACATCTGTACAAAGGAGTCCCTGAGGACAATATACTGTTCATGCACATGTAATTCGCCTGTATTTCCGCCACCACAGGGAAACTGATAGGCGAGGCTTAGGTATTGACGACTGGCAAACGCTCTAGTTCAATCCACGAGCGTCGGTGACAATCTCAATGAGGATCAAAAGCGACTGCCTAACAAGCATACATCAGAACATCTTCGAAAGCGTCAATACATCAGTACCGAAGATGCATCTGATGAGCTAGCTTCATTTGGATTCGACAACGCCAGCGACAACGATGATCGACTGCATAGGAGTATGCTCTACAATGCGATGCCCGAGATTGCGAAGGTAACTGCTTTGCCTGAATCCTTCTACCAACCATTTTTCTCCTGTTGAGACGAGAAAACGCCCTTCAAGCAGAGATATTCACTTGCTTACCCCCTTAGCCGTAGCGAGTCTCCCGGGCAAGATCGAAGCGCTATTTCCTGTGCAGAGGTCCCAACGGCAGAATGCCTCCTCGCAGTCAAAGAACCGAGCTTTGCCCAGCCTCCCTTCATGCCTCGCCTGCCATGTCTTCTCGCCCTCTCGCGTGCCTCTCGATTTCGACGGCTTCCAAGTACCGCGTTACTATGCCCATAAACTCATTCGTTCATGAGCTCTTGACACCTCGCTTACTTCCAGAGAATTCAGCGGTCGAAGTGTAGAACAAGGTCTTCTATGGATTCGGTGTGGCTGCTGGTACCCTTGAGTGTAATTTGCTTTCTGCCTCCTTATGTTGCTATCTTCTCCATCAACCAAGTTAGACGAACGCCTTAACCTCATGGGACAGGAAGTCCAAAGGCGGTAAATAAATTTTTGCAATCATGGCACCTTACAGCTACCAGAAATCGTTATTCAGTAAATCCGCTGCAACTGAAGACATGGACTAAAGCAGGTAAAGTTTCGCGTGGAGGAGAGCGGTTCCACGTATGCTTTTCGTAAAGCGCCAATAGGTGGTTGTTACTTTTCGCCGCGACAGCCTGAAACTCGCAAAGTGTACCAAATCCAACAGAACTGGCGTCATCGTGTTGAGGTGGGAGGGAGAAAGACAGTCGTTAATGTAGACTTGCGGCTTGATCCAGACCTGAAGCTTGGCGACAGAGTCGATGTCGTGATAGAGATCCTCCTCAACGGCCAGCCTTGCCCTCATCCTTGGCTCAATTACCTGATGAAGAACCTTGGAGTAAGTGGAAAGATACCAACGCACTTGGAGTCAATATTGAGTATCATACAGTTTCTGGATGGCGTTGTCAAGATGGCTAATACAGCAGCATTTTACTGTTGAAAGCACAGTACAAATTCATATAGAGCTCTTGGATGCCTTAGACTTTACTTTTGACCTCCAAGAAATCGGGCGTAGAACTTACAGGTACAGGAATGATTATGGAGAAAGGCATCAGGACGATATGGTGGGCGAAGAATACGGAGGAACCAGCGACCCACTCTGAGACCACCTACGTCGAGACTTTAATCATGATGTTTACGCAACAGGCGAAGGTCCTTGAGATCCTGCAATGTGTTAATAATACAGCAACTCCTTACTTTTTCGGCTCGCAGAACGTGCTTTCCCCCTCCACAAATGGCACCGACGCGCGAATCTTAAATTGCAGCTTCCCAACTTCAACTGGCAACCTCGACAACATCTCGAATCCATGTAAGCGGCTTTTTGAAAAACTTCTCTGCAGACTTCACAGAGTACATCATGAGTCAAGTCCCACCTTTTCCACCTGAAGGGGGAGCCCACAAAGCAAATGCATACGTGAAGGCGTTCCTCTTTTGCTTCACAGATTAAGTGAGGACGAAGCCGAACAAACAGCAAATAGGATCAGAGAAACTGTACGCACTATTTGCAGTGTTTCAAAGACAGCAATCACAGCACTCCCAGCGGGCTCTAAAACGCAGCATAGAACTCCCCCAACTGCTTTGAATATGGCTAGCGGCAGCTTCAAAATCGTTCTTCCATGGTAACGACACTGCTGCCTACCAATAAACGACCACGCAAATTTTTGCGCTGAACAGCCACAACTCAAAAAAATAATCGAATTCGCGGACTCACCGCCACTGGTATGAGTCTTCGCAGGGCTGAAATTTCCTCCATATCTTCTCAGCTTGCATCAAGTTTGCTTCAATCACCTCACTCCCATATCTCTCATCCCAACCCAGACAATCTTCCACCACCACAACAACCACAACAACCTCACGAACTCACCATCCACGATGCTTTCGACCCTCGAAACGATCCTCATCCTTCAGTTCGCCGTCGTCGGCCTCATTTGCGCCCTCGCCTTCGCCTACAGAGTTGGCGACTTCGTATCAACTCTTCGTCGTGGCCAGGAGGCCACACATTCCGGAATTCGTAAGTCATTTGGGACTAGTCCCACCATTAATGTGGCTGACCAATAACCAGGCCCAGGCTTCCATGTGTCCTCTGCCCCTGTCCCTGCCACCGCTACCGCCGACCACAGGCCCACGGTTGAAGCGGGCGATTTGGAAGCTGCGAGGCCTGCTCGCAGCACGAAGAGGCCGGTTTGGTGGACGGACGATTACTTCGACATGTTGATACGTTGAAACATGGGGGTGTATAGCTTGAGGAGTATATGGTCATCTAGACTAAAAAATGATGGATAGTATATACCATATACATCATTCATCAACATCTATTAACTCAATACTCAACCCTGAGTTTCCGTTCTTGTGCAAACATGGCTTTTGATTGCGTAGTCACATTTTCCTTAAGGCGCTTGAACGCAATTGCTGTTATTTAGGCGTCGGCAAGCTGCGGAAGTGTGATATGGCTGTTGTGTGGCAAAAGTGGATATTGGGCTTACTTGGGGCGTACCTCCACAAAAGCCCCCGGATGTTGGAGGAAAGTTTCGGACTATTTGAATATCGGTATTGCCCACACTTGCTGCTTCATGCTTCTAAATTGACGGGCACACATCAGATCAGTCTCTCGAGTCGTACTTACCTCATAGCGACAAAATACAATATGGTTCTCTCTCCACCAGCCTGGCATTATGAACACCAACGGTTACCCTATTCCTACTACGATACAGAAATAGACGATTGCGAGCACTGTAAATCCAGCATCATCGGATTCATATTCATACTACTGTTCATCGTCGCTGCTGTGTGTGCCGTCCTCATGATAGTAGTTCACACCGAAATCAAGAAATCACGCAAGATGTCGCGTCGACAGCTCGCCATTCTCGCGAGGAATAAAGAAGAGGCGGAATGATTAGCCCACCAGGACAAAGCGAATCAGCATGTATACGTATGAAGGCCACGAGAAGACCCCCAGCTAGGACGTCGAGGGTCGAATATCCTAGCTTGAGGACCACGCTAGCCTAATTGGACTTCACTTCTTCCGCGGCCAACGGCGAATCCATATGAAGTCTGAGCCTGAATTGGTATCCTTTTGATGGCTGTGATCGCATTGAGTATTGAGAGTACAATACGGGCTTCTTTGAGGCGTGTAGGGCAGCAGGGGGTGATTGATGGGATGGGAGGGCTCTCTCGGGTTCTCAAAGCCTCTGTTGTAAGTTTGCTGAAAGTACCTCGAGGCCTGCTCGCGCTGAATAGGAAGCGGGGTCAGATCCTGAGCTGGGAGAAGGAAGGATCGGTCTGGAAACCCTAACAATGCAGGGAGCTGGATTGTTTGAGCTTGAGGGTACTGAGACGTAGCGCCGGATCAGGAGCCAACGTGAGCAATCACCATGTTCATCAGTGCAACCTATAGGCAGAACCGGCTGCGGATTATTGTGTCCACGTCGAGGATTGGCGGTTCGCGGCAAGGTTATAATTCAGATTACGAACCCAGCATTTGCACGGCACATTAACAGATGGACCTGGGCTGCTTAATGGCCTTGATGATCTCGGGTCTTAGCTATGATGTTGTCGGGCCATCGAAAATCTCCGAGGTCCAGCCAAACATCAAAACCAATGGCGGTCTTGGCAAATACTACCGGTTAGCACGCACAAGATTGTAGAACTCTTAGCGGCGATGCATTGATGAAAGAGAGGAGGATCAGGATATCAGACATTGTCGGCCACTGACCTTGACCATCGTATGTACCCTGGCTCGCCCAATGTACTGGCAGCGCACCTCTAGATGCGCTTTACAAGCTTGCGCCCCAAGAGCTCTGAGCTAATGCGCCTTTCCATGCAGAAACGAACACATTGGAGAAACATTGCTAGCGATATGCCTCTCATTGGCTGTGAGGATCACCTGCCTCCTTCATCCTTCATGTAAGGGCGAGAGGTATTCTTTCCGGCTTAGCCCCGAAGTGGTCCTGGGTTATGTAAGAAATTCGTCGCACTCGGTGCTATAGTGTCTTTTGGACTCGAAGTCGCTCGCACCATTGATACAGTAATATGAAAATCTTGCATATTCGTTCTTTAGAATAGCAAAGGAATCTACGGACAAAGATCAGTGATGTACGAGTACCCATCAGACCAAGCCGATGTTGCCGCAAGGAACCTTGGCAGTAACTAGTTGAATGAACGAGGCTGAAAAGATATATTGCTCTGCTTCGTTTTGCCTGCCGGGAGTATTCTTGTCGTCCTTTTAATCATCCGCTTAGAGTCTCAGGTGCCTGCGTGCTTAATAGCTGGCTTATATTGCACCTCCGGCATTATGTCCCTCATTCGCATCTCCGGACCTACTCGGTTCGTACAACGCTTGGTCTGTGACTCCCAGACCTCTATCTCAGGATGTATTTCCCTCCTTTTTTGCCCTATAAAATTTTCAAGCGGAATGAGTACGGAGAAATTGACATTCCGATTATTCCTGCCATAACATCCCCACCAGCTACTACACTTGGCACACAAACTTATAACGCCAATGCACTTGGTCAGTAAGTAATCAAATCCAGACACTTGCACCGGGCGGTGCTATTCCCGCGTCAGGCAATATCTATCGCTATCACCAGATGGCACCGAAGCTGTAGTAGGGACGAGTACAGAGAAGCTGACATCGCCGCCGGCGATTACAACTGGCACACAAACTTATGTCGCCAATTCCCTAGGTCAATGTATCGTTGATTCCACATGTTGATACCTGGACGTGTTATTACAGCACCAGGGACAAGGCTATCGCTTGCGTCGGATGACTCTGATATTGTGATTGGAACAAGTACGGAAGGGCTGGGTGGATATATTTCAGGTGGACTAGGAGCGAATGGGACTGGCGTGCAGCCTTTTACCGGGATGCAGAAAGCACACACAGGAGGCTGTGGACTAGCGGCAGCTTGGGTATAGTACTGGTTGGAATGTTGATTTGAATTTGAGGGCGAACGGGCACGGGATTTTTAGATTATTCGAAATTACATGAGTTCGATCATAGAGATAGCAGATTATCTCGGCTGTTGGCGGAATTCAAAACGTAGTATTTCGATTCTATCGCGCTGTCGTTTTTCACCCAAGAGGAGATTTGGCCCAGATTTAAGCTCAGCTAAGCATGTGTGGATGCGAATTGAAAAATGGATCCGCAGGGAGGCGACTTATAAACCTCGCGTGATTTCTCAAATATGACAGTACTCTTATCGGTAAAGGAAAGCGCAATGCTCGTCATATGAACCTATCGGAGTCTAACATGTATCGGCATAGAAATGACCCCGGGCGTTGACTATCAATTTTGATTGCCTTGAATATTGACACACCTTCAGCTTACGCAACTGGGCCGGGGCAGCTCCATGAAGGCATATTGTACTGGGCAAGCAAATGGTGGGACTGGCGCACTGAACCTTCTTCGCTTTTGCCAAAAGATAGTGCGCCTTGGCTCGACGTGACGGATCGTTGCGGTAGCAAAATCTCGAATCACCCATCTGTCATCTGCATGTCAAATTTTTCCGACTTCCAAAGACCCTCTATCCGATACCATCATCGACTTGCAATTCAGACCACAACAACAAAATAGCTCGGCGTAGACTCGAAATTACAACTTTATCTGTCATGCCTTTACCGCCCCCACGGCTCTCATACTCCAGCGGCGACTTTCAACAACAAGGACTCCCATATACTTACCACGAAACCGAAGAGCCCGAACCAATTTTCCCCGCCGTATTCATGCTATTCTTCGCCTGTGGTATCTTGTACCTCCTCTTTCGGTGTATGACGCACCTAGTTAACGACAACATGCGTGAGATGGAACGTCAAAGACTATTGTGGCTCGAGGAAGGAAGGGGCGAGGTGGCCAGATTCTTACACATGTATAGAGGCATCGAGGATGACCAGCATGAACATGTATGACGCGGACGCGACACCGACAGTATCTGGACGCCAATACGCTCAGAAAGGCGGCCATTTTCACGGCCGCGTCCGACTAAATGCAAGCCAAAACTTGCCCAACTCGGAGAATCACGCACGCACACTTGAAAAGCATAGGAAGAGAAACCCCCATATCACGGTCAACTTGATCCCATACCGACACCTTGCTTGAACCATCTGTCCAATTGTCAGCGGATACTGTGATTTCAATTCGTGCAAGGTTGCTCACCAACATACATACTCTCCCATTCTGAATGTCTACCAAGGGCATAAATGTGAGAAACTGAGCAGAGAACACTCGAACATTGTAAGAATAGGAGCGAAGGAGCGAAGGAGCGAAGGATTGAGGCATTCGCATTTCTTTCTTGTCGGATTGATGTATCATTAGTCGGTATCGTGCCTCAACCCAATGGCAGAAGCAGAATTCCAAAGAAGCCAAAGTACAAGATCATTGGCCCAGTAGAAGCCATGTTGATACCCTTGTAAGCCTCAATTCATAGAATGCTGGGTCCGGAGCGGCCGGACCTCCAAGTGATGCGAAAAGTGTAAAGCAGCTACCACACGACACTGAAAACACGATGAGTGACTTTAGATTGTTCTAGGTCACACAAATCTCTTCAACATTTTTCCATCCCCAAAGAATCCTTCCTCGTCTATTCCCAGTTTTTCTAGTTTGCTTCAACGGTCATATCAAATCCGTTCTCAATTTAAGGCGGTAGAGATGTGTATCAAAGGCTTCCACCACCTGGCTCACCGACGTTGGTACTTTGACGATCCTCACTCAACATCAGCGACACCCTCGAAATGGCCGGCTAAATTTGCTGAGTGGGTCATCGGAGTTGTGGTTCTGTCCTTCTTGATCACATTCTTCTACTTCGTATACGTTCACCTTACGAACCGTCTCCAAGCCATGTCAGAGTCGCGAGCCGAGGGTCGAGCCCGCCTGCCACGATGGACTAGTGAAATTGACAACAAGCTCAGTAAGCACTGCATATACCCATGGTCAGGTGTCGTCTACTGATGTAAACCCACTTAGCATCGCTTGCGCTTAGCGAGAAGGACGATAGGACGATGAGACCGACAGCAACTGGCGCTTCGATCCAGGAGAGCGTGCCGGTGTCTCGATGTGTGAGTCCGCATCGAATGTGCTGAATGAGAACTCGTCTCGGAGGAGTTGGAGGAGTTGGAGGATGTGAATAGAAACCCGGTGCAGCTGGACACCTTTTTCAATAAAAATGAGATGGAGTGTATCTCAAGCACGCTTGGAGATGATCTAGTCGCCAATAATTGGAGACTTGAGCTGGGCTATTGCCCGGTGATGCTCTCAGGTCCAGAGAATGGCAACTTATTCAATAGGCATACGGTATATGTGTGTCACTTATACCCTGAATGTATGAAAAATCTATACCGCTGTCAGAAATTTGAGCCTGAATTCGCATTAGTCACGCTGCGATGTGCATCCTTATGTTTTCATTCGTTTGTGCTTGAGCAAAAAGTGGCACTCATACGTTGCGTTAGCGTATACGCTACTCATCCTTCATGGGTAACAGGTAATCACCCGTTTAACTAATGACGTGAGCCTGAACAAGTCTTCTTCACACTTCAGGACTCTGTGACCCTTCCTCGCCTCTTTCAAACTGGAGCCTGAATATTGGACCTTATTCAGGGGCACGAATCAACGAAAGCCTTGTTCACGCTCCGAGGTCACGAGAGTTCTGTACTATCATTAGAAACTGTAGTCTAAACGTGCGTTCTTCAAGATTCAAGGGCACAGAACATATGTACCATCATCGCGAGATCGAGCCCGACTCTGCGAATTTCACACTCTAGTATGCGGTAACGTACATTCTATGCATTCAGGCAAGAGCAGAAGTTAGCAATTACTTTGTGACAGTAGAGCATAGAGGCCACAATCGAGAGATCTCATTCTGACGCTCAGAATACATACAGCCGTTGATAACCGGTGGCACTGGTCATTCGTCACCCTATTTAGGTAGACCTAGCACCAGGTTGTATCCATTTAGTGAAGTCGTACAAAAAGCCCCCCTCATGTTAGCTTGCATCTATTGCCGCTTCACCATGGGAATCTAGTACCAGTTCACTCCCATACGCATCGCTGGGCTCACCCCTACCTTCTACCTTTACATCCTCAGATCAAATTCCCCGAAAATGGCGCTAACTCTGATCACCGGTAACAACTTCCCAGCCCAGTGCTCTTCTACCGCCCTCCCCTCCGCCGCCGCAGCTACAGCAATTGCATGCCTCCAGGATATCGTCCTACGTACCTTCAAAGACGCATCACTGAACATAAGCGGCAGCCACCCTCCAGCGCAGTTCTGTCCATACTACCTCTATGCTTGCGACTGGGTCCCTCAGATAAACTTCTTGGTCGAGTATAATGCTCTACAAATCAGCAGCGCCTGTTCATGCTTCGCGAGCATGAGCTACAGAGTCGTAGCGCAGCGGTCTCTGCCATTCAGGTTGCGGACGATACTGCCGAAGTTTTGACATCAACGGAGGCTTTTACAACGGTGACGTTGGGTCCTAATACCAGAACAATGACAGTGGAGGCTGCAACCGAGACCGTTGTTATATCAGCGTCGACTCTCGAGACAGTGACAGTGACACCAAGCACGCCGCTTGTCCCTACGATACGGCCGATTGGTGACTCTACATCACTTCTGCCGACTGCGAGGGCAACTCCTCAGAGGGATCCAAGTCCATCAAGCTGGGCGAGGGATCACTCAAATGTTCTGCTACCGGTATTCACGCTCATCCCAGTATGGCTAGTGGTAGGCACGGTGTGGTTTCTTTGTAAGCCCATAGACATCGGAACGGGGGAGATTTCATGCGCTAACGAATCTTAGGGACTCGGCATTTGCAAAAGCAGCGCGCTCGCCAAATAGCAGCACTTGGACCAGAGAAGACGCGATATATTTGATCTTTTTGCCTGCGAGAATGATGAGTGGCAACACAAACTGCGCAAAAACCGGTAGCAATGATACAGAAGAGCAATGATACGGAATAGCATGCGAATGAGTCGTAAGGGTGTTTCTCGGACTATGTGCTTGCTCTTTCGAACTGAGATCCGACTCTTTTATCTCAAGCTCTGGCTGCTCTGATATCATCTCTGGCTTCAATGCGCCGAGGATAGGACTGCAGAGTACATGGTCGAGCGTCGACGTTGCAAGCAACTACAGGGTAGCCTGCAAGAGGGGGTTATTCTTGGTCGATGCTGGTGTAAGCAATTTACGTGTTCAACTGGTCAAAGCATTGTGATGACCAGTTGAACATGCAGCGACATCCGGCCACGGTCACATGTATCTTCCAGATACTACTGACATCTCACTCGTGACTTTGATTCCACGATAGCATAAAAACATGGAAGACTTTTGGTTCATGCCCAATGCGCGTGGCTATTTCCATCACGATAATCATTCGTAGGGCTGAAAGCTAGCCACACTCGGCCTAGCACATGGTGCCTGTCTGACATCGGCGAGAACGGTTTACACTCTGCAGTACCGCTTCAACCTCCTCCCACTTCCACATCACTGTCCGACTTGACTCTCTCCTCAGTATCCTAGCTCCTCCATTTACCTTCATTCCTTGCGGAACCACAAGCTGCCCCTGGTTAGCTTTCGGTCAACATGAATCCAGAGTAGTAGGTTCACAGGTCACAAGGTCGAATCCTTTGCTATTACTGACACCTTCGATGTAGAGCCCATCTTGAATATCCACCAGTACCAACAGCAGAGCCTAGAAATACCAATAGTGGCTTCTATGTCCCATCTGCCGAGCATGTTTGGCGCTCTTGCTGACCACCGCCTCCCACAGATACGACTACCTTTTCAAGCTTCTCCTCATCGGTGACTCGGGAGTAGGAAAATCTTGTTTGCTGTTGCGGTTCGCAGATGATACATATACCGAGAGCTATATCTCGACTATCGGTGTTGACTTCGTAAGGCCGCCACCTCCGTTGCCGGCACCAGGAATGCGAAACACCACGCTAACATTTTCACAAAGAAAATCCGAACAATCGAGCTGGATGGCAAGACGGTGAAGCTTCAGATCGTATGCCAGGCACATTTTCCGCGCCAATATTCCAATCGCTAACATTCATACCAGTGGGACACAGCGGGCCAAGAACGATTCCGAACCATCACTTCCTCATACTACCGTGGCGCTCACGGCATCTGCGTCGTCTACGATGTGACCGATATGGACTCCTTTAACAACGTCAAGCAGTGGCTTCAAGAGATCGATCGCTATGCCACAGAGGGTGTGAACAAGCTCCTTGTGGGCAACAAGAGCGATATGTCGGACAAGAAGGTTGTGGATTATACCGTTGCAAAGGTTCGTCACAAAACCTCGGAGTGAGCTCAGAAAGTCTGTAAGGTACATGTGCTTATGCATGTTATGTGACAGGAATTCGCGGACAGCCTTGGCATTCCCTTTCTAGAAACCTCAGCCAAGAACGCCTCCAACGTCGAGCAAGCCTTCCTCACCATGGCGCGCCAAATCAAGGAGAGAATGGGGACAACAACGGTCAACAATAAGCCCACAGTACAGGTTGGACAAGGTCAAGGCGTGCAATCGGGCTCTGCAGGTGGATGTTGCTAAAGGATTGATTGGAGGGGATGTGGGACGAGAGTGAAATTGCATCAGGAAGAGAAGACCGAATCCGGGAAGTGACGAACGTACACAGTGTATGTCTGCCTGCAATCATGGATAGCTTTGCGAGCGTTAGAAGGTCCTGGCGATGCCAATCTGGTAGGCTTGGAAGAAGCAGGACATTGATATTTCTAATGGCCGTGGCATAGAGATTGCTTGCTGTTTCAACCAGGTGTGGCATGTTTCATAGGTGTTTGTACTCAGCAATCAAGACGCTTCGAAGAACTTTGTGTCCTTGCGTTATGCTACTCTTACCATGTGCTAGCGGCTATTCTAGGACACACGAGCGCCCAGCATTACCGACCTTATGTATAGAAAGCTAGCAATCCAGTCTAGCCTTTTCCTGATGAGTGTAACAGGAACTATTCCCAGTTTGCTAACCGAAGCTACTAAGAAAGGGCGAGATCTTGAAAGCAGGAACAATAGCGCAATATCCCCATCTTAGTCTGGATGTTGACAAGATGTCATGAAACTGTGATAGTCGAGAACTTTTATGAGAGCGTTTTCTGGTTTAAATCGTCAATTGGTCATCGTCACGACCTCATCTACCAAAAATGCAGCCTCTGTAGCCCACGAGAGCGTTCCAAGCATGCACAACCATACTCTTCGTCACCACATCTATGCTCCCCGGGCCCACTCTCACAACCAAAAAAATCACGTATACCCATGAACCTTCAACCACTCCATCACCAATTCCTGATCTCGCTCCTTATAACTCGCATTCGCCTTCACACTATCACTAACCTGCACCAACCCCCTATCATACCCCTTCGTATCCTTCTCCTCAAAGAATGCCTTCACATCACTTTCAACCTCATGACTCGCAAATTTGGAAAGCGTCGTCTTCAGATACCGATCCATCACCACCGGGTTACCGGACAGCTTCTTGCTGACAGGTTCCCAGTGCTCTTTGATATAGGCCCAGAAGGCGTTGCGGGCTGTGGAGTTTGTGGCGAGGGAGACGGAGCCGGTGTGGACGTCTTGGATGGCTACTTTGTCCGAGAACTGGAAGTTCAGGAAGTCGTTTACGAGCTCTGTTGATTGGACTTTGCCGAGAGCGATGAGACAATTTTCTTTGCCGTCGATGGAGGTTGTGTTTAGGTATTCTTTTTGTACGGCTTCGTAGGCGGGCTTGCCGCCTCCGCGGACTATAATTTGGAAGATTGCGGATCGTAGGCTGTTGTTGATGGCATTGGTGTCTCCTTTTTGGTACGCTTCGAAACGGCGCTTTGCTTCCGCGATAGTCCTGCAATCTAATGTTATCACGAATCCCGCTCACCGATTTAAGTCCATTTACTTCTCATGTCCTGCATTGCCAGCGACGGAGATCAACAGTGCGCGCAGTTGCCCTTTAAGATAAACCTCGTTCGGGCTAAATTCCCACCCAATCTCTTCAACTGCTGGCCCTACCAATTGCAATGTGAATTTCTTTAGCCCAGCCGCAACCACTGTGTTGTCCGCAAAGATTGATCGAATGTTACCCAGGGAAGTCAAAATTTGCGCCCACACGCTGAGTTTTGTTAGAAAAGGTTTCCCAATAATTAGTGGGTATACCTTTTGTTTGTCTCATCTTTGAATTTCTCAATGAAGACCAAAAAGCCGGCGGTCGTGGCTTGCCCAGCGACAGCTAATGCTGCTGCATCTGCAACCAGCCCAATCTTGTCCTCAGCACTGAGTTTGTTTCGTTCCGCGCCGAGCTTCTCGAGCCTGGCTGGGGGATAGTTGGTCCTATAGTAGCCAAGGTGGTCGCTATTCAATTTGTAGAATGTCTCGTCAACGTCGCGTAGCGTTTCTTCCTTGGCTGTCAAAGCCGTGGTAGCTGCTCTGGTGGCCTTGGGATCAGTCTTGAGGCCTAGAGGTATCCACCACAATGTTTCATCGTCCTTCGCTTTCACGTCACCCGTTGACAAGAAGCGCGATTGTCTGACCCCGATCTGTCCGGGCTCCTCGGCTACCGTCAAAACGGGGAAGCCAATCTTTAGAATCCATGAGTCCATGAAAGATTTAACGTTCTTGCCAGATGCTTTGCTCAGCGCTGCCCAAAGGTCGTTGGTAGTCGCATTGCCGTAAGCGTGATTCTTCAGATAGGTACTGACTCCGTTAAGGAACGTCTCGGTACCCAAATGGCCGCCCAGCATCCTAATTACGGAGCAGCCTTTGAGATATGAGATCGCATCGAAGATCTGTAACAGGAGAATGAGTCTCAGCCAGATGCCGATCTGGTATATCCGGCACTTACCTGCTCAACTTCCAAGGCGTCCTTGACCGGCACTTCGATTGGATGAGATGCTCGCAAAGCGTCCAGGTTCTGAGCAGTCTGAACGCCTTCGACTACAAACTGACTCCAAACCTCATAGTCAGGGTGGAAATGGTCGATTGCGAGCCAGCCGACCCAAGTTGCAAAGCCTTCATTTAGCCACAGCTCATTCCACCAATCCATGGTAACAAGGTTTCCGAACCATTGATGGGCAAGCTCTGGAAGGCATTTAGTCAACAATATATCCCTCTCGAAGAGCCACACTTACCATGTGCTACTACGTATGCCACGCGGTTCTTGTACTTAGCATCAGATGTTTCCTCATCGAAGAGTACAGCTGTAGTTCGATAGGTGATCAGACCCCAATTCTCCATAGCACCATGAGAGAACTCATGCACAGCCAACAGATCAACTTTGGGTAGCGGGTAGTCAATCTTGAAGATCTCGGAAAAATAGTCCACGACTTGGTGACAATTCTCCAATGCAAATTTTCCTTGCTCTTTGAGACCCCTCGTAGTGTAGACTCGGACTGGAAGAGCTTTGCCATTGTACCTTCGCTTCGTAAACTCCTCTACGTATTCGAAGTCTCCAAAAGCCCAAGCCAGAAGGTAGGTGCTCATTACCGGTGTTCGTTCGAATACTACAACTTTTCGGCCATGCTTCCCTTTCTTGACCTCCTTTTCGGGCATATTGCTCAACGCTACTTGATCCTCTGGGATCTCAATACTTACATCGAAGGTTGCTTTCAGGTTCGGTTCGTCCAAACATGGGAATGCCTTGCGTGCATCGCTGGACTCGAATTGGGTGGAAAACATCACATGGCTATCACCATCTTTTGGCACTGACTCTGCTGGTTTGACCTTCGGTGTATACTTTGATCTATAGAAGCCTGCCATGCTGTTGTTCATTGTACCCTTGTACAAAAGCTCAAGAACCGCTTTTGAAGATGGCTGTACCTCCTCAGAGAACTTCAGGATGACACGCTGGGACTTCCCATCGAATGAAATGCTGGATGCTTGGGGTCCACCAACGATTTGAGCAAACGAGACATCGAGTTGGTGGGCGTTAAGGACGATCTCTTTGACTGCTGTCTTGATGTTGACTTCGATCTTGACGCTTCCGTGGAAGCTGAAAGCATCACCCAGTTCAAGGTTGAAGAGCTCGATGTCATAATTGATCGGCTTGACGCTACGATTTATTAGCCAGAAGGGCGTAGAAGTACACGACATAGCTTACGTATCGGGCAGGACATCTCGGTCAGCCATGGTGCTGAAGGATTTTCTTGACAAATGAGGCTTGACTGCTCCCGAAAAGCGACCTAGTACAGAGTGGAGGACTGGTAGAGGGGATATTCTAGTATCACTGGAACGGGTCTTTTCTCTATGCAATTTTCGAGGTTGATCTAGCAGTTGGACTCGGACACAGTGATACCCCGCACGTGAGCAATGCAGCCGCGCATTGGACTTGAAGGCTGAGTACGGGCGTCGGTTGGCTCCTTCCTTCAGCGGCCGATTACAGAATGGCAGCATACAAATTTCGTCGGGACGTAGTCTGTTCTAGTGAATGGTAATTGATAGGCTAAGTAAACGTAGTGGCGGATTTGCCTTGGCAGATATGTATGCCATTCTTCTGGAGAAACAATGTGCCTCTGTAGAAACTTTCGAACCCTTGTTCAATTCCTGCCTTCTCTTGAAAATCTCCGAGCCAAATACCTGCTAAATGCCATCAAACGATCCTCGTGACCAGTGACGCATTCAATGCCTAGCCGTGGGTAACTTGAATGCCTGCCGCGACCGTGAAGCTGATTGCCTCCATCACAACCGCACATAGACATCTAGACACGGTAGCCTCCACTCTCTTGCACCCAGCCAACTCCTCATCCATCCAAGCCCAACGCCGGTCCATTCTGGCCTAATCGTCGTCCTCTGCTTCATCTCTTCAATCGCTGCACCTGCGAGCGCAGTAGCGGTTTCGTTGATCACTGAGACCAGGAAGGACCCATCCCCTGCATATCCACCTTCAATTGTTGAGGACCAATTTGCTGCTTGTGGCAGAGGATTTGGGATCAGGGTCGTGTGTCTTGCTGTGAACCAGTCCCCTTTTAGATCCACATAGCATCTGTCTGACCAGTGGCAGGAGGAGACAAAGAGGATTAGGAGAAGGGCGCTGCAATAGATGCAGGGCCTGTTGAGGGCGAAAGTTGAGAACAGGAAGAGAACAACAAGACTTTGGATTTGTTAGTTTGATGCTTGACGACGAAAGACGAGTAAGACTTACAGCGGAGGTGCGTTGAGAGGCAAAAATATCAGGGGTAAGAAACTACGAAGGCAAAACATCGAACTTATTTTCATTTCTCTTCTGATCCTAAAGAATAACATTGATTTAATAGTCTGGTGTTTCGAGGCTGTTCGCCGATATTCCGAAGTTTAGCCGAAATCCTAGGTTGCTACTTGGCAGCCTTGGCACACCGTGCACACTCATGCAAAGGGCAGAATTGCTATGTAATCTTTCACAGTATGATCACTTTTACACGACATCGATGCTTGCGCACACGTCTCTGCGAGCTCTCGGACTTACATTCTTGACCATTGAGAGGTCAGACTTACAGATTGGCTTATTGCTGCCCTTTGATGATGCCTTCTGCACATGAATTCGTGAAAAGCTCTAAATCAAGATCTAAAGAAACATGCCAGAGTAATTGATATCAATGCCTTCTCTATCATCATTTTTTCATGATCCCGCGTCTAGCTCCTAGACATACCTTGCCGGATGCCACAAGGCGCTCGCTGAATGTTATTCACTTCTCTCCATTATTGACCTTCACTGCCTTCTCCCCCCATTTTCCTCTTTCTTTTCTCAAGCCATGGTACAACTGTCTTAGTTCTCCTCCTTGATCGGACGATCTTTGCTACAGCTCTACTCTCCTACAATTCATCCTCGTCTCATGCATATACCATCGAAACTTGTCACCTTGACCTGGAGGACTATCGATATTTCGACAGTAGCATGACCAAAAACTTCCAATCTCGGTCCCCGTAAAGTCTTCTTTAACCCCTCAGATTGCTCTCAAATATTCACTTTTCCTGGATTCACACCTTCAGTATTATTACTTTAACTGGTGGTATTCCCTTGAGATCACATCGTCACATCTAATCAAGTCTTGACCTCACCTCGGGTTGCTACCCTTAGTATCTTGACTTTTCCTTGGTGTTATTCCCCTCAGTATCACTTGAAGCTCATTGTACAACATCTACTGAATCTATCTACTCTATCAAGATGTCTGCCGATGAGCGAAAGTTCCCGGCCCAAAATATCAACTCAAATGCTGGCTCGCATTCAAGCCCAGACTCTGGACTCTTTGTTGACCAAGATTCGCATCTGCCCAAGGATTCAGCTAAGGTTCCAATTTACGGCGCCGAGCTAAGTAGCGACGAAGATGGAGACGATGATGAGATCTTATACGACAAGGACGGTGCCGATGAAGAATTCAAGGACAAGCTAGAAGAAGAACGCAACGGTTTGCGGAAGAACTACGACACCTACAACGAGAGACCTCCGAATCTCCCCGCATACCATGAATCATTTGCAAAGGTGGAGAAAGCCTGTGAGGAACTATTTGCTGGTGCGGAGGCGATTCTGAAGGCCTCGGACTACACGGATGAATATACTCAGACGCTTCTGCAAGACATTGCAGAGAAACAGGCAGTCCAGTACCCCGAAGCCAAGAAGGTTGGAATCGTTGGAGATGGTGGTGTCGGTAAGTACTTACCCAGAACCAAACAATATTTCAGTCGCTGAAGTCCAAATAGGCAAATCATCATTGATCAATGCATTATTGAACACACCTTATCTAGCTCCTCGGGTATGTTGCAATCCCGGTACTGTTACTCCAGTTGTTCTTAACAAAACACAGGGTGGAGGCGGACAAGCGTGTACTTGCGTGATCACAGAATATATGCAAGCGCCCCAAACTCAATTACAACCGTTTCAAGCAACCATTGAGATCCTCGGTCCTGAAGAGTTGGAAAGCATGCTAGCAGGACACCTTGAGGCTTACTACAAGTACTTTTGTGTCCCTTCCGAGGGTCTTGAAGGAGATGCTTTACAGCTCGCAGTACTAGAAGCATCAACAGCTCGGGATGTTCTACGAGCGCTTTTCGTACATCGCACGCCTTTTCGGACTAAGACAGCAGCACAGGCTTTCCTTGCCACTGCGAGTTCTGCAAAGGACAAAAACATGCTGAAGATGTTCACGACGTGGATGCAAGAATCGATAGCTCTCTGCAACAGCGAAAACAGCCTTATCACTGTTTCAGGCAACACCTGTGAGGATATCGTCGGCCAACTTGATGTCTTCGTCACAAATCGATCAAGCGTGGATGATGAAGAAGAAGATGAAGAAGACGAAGAGGAGTCTTGCTTTTCTTTATGGCCAATAGTCAAGGTCGTGAAAGTTGGGCTACAATCAGCGTTACTGGCCAGAGGGTTAATAATCGTTGACGTAAGTTACATCTCCAGAGTTCATCATCTCTGTTGGCTTCACCTTCTGAGTCGCAAGACTACTTACACGAGCATCCTCCTCTCTGGACATGTGACAAAGCCCATCCTCGATTCTCAAGCTGTGTTACTGACTTTAGAATATTACAGGTACCGGTGAGCTCGGCTAAGCCTCAATATTAAAATGCTAGTCATATTGACTTATCGTTGACAGGGACTCTCTGACGTCGACCAATCGCGAACCAAGATGACAAGTCGTTACATTCGTGAATGCCTTTTCTATGTCATAGTCGCGCCAATAGCCCGAATATTGACCAACAGAGATGTGCACTTCAGGCTCATGCAACTTTTCAGGCGCCCAGGAATACAGAAAATGCTGATCGTGACCAAAATTGACGTGGGTTTGGAAAATTCCCCATTGCCGTCCACTGAACGCTAAAAACACAGGACATGCCACTCGATACAAGACCTCGGACAGTAGGGGTCACTTCACTTGCCGTCGATAATTTTCGGAGACTTTTCAAGGCTTTAAATCTCGCATCTGATAGCGAAAGCCGTCTCGATAAGTCTATGCAAACGATGAAGGGAAGAAAGAAGAAAGAGGCCAATATACTCTTGCCGAAATTAACGTAAGTATCATTCATGAAATGGAAGTCTTCTTGCTGAATTTCCACAGGCTGAAGAGAAGGCTTTACGAGTCTCTGTATGCATTCCCAAGAGCAGTCCAGGATTAAGAGTCGTCATCGAAGTATAATCTGACCTCAGCTACAGAGTCCTCCAAAGCCTTGTCCGAATGCAAAATCAGAAAGTCCGCAGAGACTTGCGCAGCAAATATTTGGCAATAACTCAGGAGGCTCGACGCCTTCAAATTGCGTGTGTATCAAGCACACATTACGATCAACACGTGGAGGCGGACCACAAAAACCCAAGGCTCTCCATTGACCTGACTGGCATCCCGAATCTCCGCGATCAATTATCAACGCTACCTGCACAAGGCAGGCTGAAAGCCCTAGAGCATCAGTGGAAGGGGAACTTGAAAAGCCTTCTCGACTCGCTTAATGGCTGGAGTCATCAGTCTGCACTCCACCGACATGGAGAGCTCAAGAAGATTGTTGCAAAGCCATGCCAGGTACTTGCCAACTTTGTTCGTTAAGCAGTACGTGTTTGCTGACTTAGGACGACACAGAAGCTAGACAACCCTCTTGCGGCATATATCGAGGAACTCAAAGGGCTCCTGGAGTCTCGTATCTTGAGACCACTGGGTTTGTTGATCACGTCGTATCAGTGCTCTTGCATGCTGAAATTACTCTAGAAAGGCACCAAAACGAATGGAAAATACATGGGTTGAAGGCCTCGGCCAATTGGGGAAACGTTAGTACTTTCTATCAGCCACAAATTATAGTAAAGCGACTGACCATATTATAAGATGGCTTCTGGTTCCTTCAATGCTTGGTGCAAGAAGTATGGCGCGCACCAAACCAAAAAATACGAATATCGAAATTGGAACACCGAGCTTCTGGAGCCGATTGCCAAGGATATCCATGAGGTCTGGCAAGCCTTCGACAACAACCTTGCTGGCCGTAGGGACGTCTGTTTGAACAACCTCTGTGGGCTGGTAGACGGTATTGAAACGGATCTAAAAGGTATGTTACCGCTTCCAGGCCTTTCGTCTTGAGATCATAAGTCGTTGATTTTCATCTCAGAAGTAAAAGGGATTTCTGGTTCGGCCATGCTTCCCTTCCTAGAATCTCTGGCCACGAGGAAGGAGCATTTGCGAAGGCTTCTGAGTCATTTCTCCGAACGAGTGGAGTCTATTAGCAGGTTGCGTCGGCCGAAATGTCTCTTTCGATGCGAGCTAATAGATGATAGACTTGCAAAGGTCGATGCAACCATGGAAGAAGACGATGGATTTCTAATGCAAAGCATGAATCCGCTTTATGAGAAGTTGATCAGAGTCACAGGCATGCAGCTCCCGTGGGCATCGCTAATGGCACAGCCACTGACGGAATGTAGGGTCGATCGGCGGAAGTATGGTCAAGCGACGGAAGCAAATTATTAGAGAGGCGATGGAAAAAGGAGAACCCTTCTCCAAAATTTGCTCAGGCATCAAAGAATCCATCGAACAGAGTCTTGACGAGCAGCGGCCAATACTGCTCAAGACCGCGAAGTCGATCTTTGACAAGATACTCAAAGACTTTGATCTCATGTTCGTGGTGGAGGAGCTACCAGATCCCAGGCGAAATATTCTACGCCGCCAGGTGCAGCAATTCGTGCTTTCTGCCAACGAGAAATACCATGGTACCATCGTTAATGAATTTGCGAAGGCAACGATGGGTACGACTTGAGTTTCTGGGTCAAGCTGCTGGTACGACATGGCTCATACAGCGTGAGCATGATTCTACATTCTTCATATTTCTTATCAAACACATCATTTGGACATCATGACACTGGAGAGGACAAAAGTTCTGGTGCTTTCTAGCATTACATGCTTCCAACGGCTTGCTGCAGAGAAGTCCTCGGCTGCCTTGAGATTGCATTATTGTTCTCTTCGACATGATTTAGATAGATTGAAAACTATGAATACAATCTACTATTACCAATTCCAATGGCTCAAGACCTCAATGGGCTCTCTCGAAATACCGACACATCCAATGGCTCGTGATCAACCAAGAAACCATCGGCAATGCCACATCCGGACTCGATTGAGGAAATTACGGGCTAAGATTCCTGAAATGTGTGTCAAATTGGTCGGCGCCGTGCGTAGAAATTCGTCTTTAAAAGGGTACAAAAGCTATCTGCTCGTGCACATGGTTGTGAACACGGTATTTGTTATGGTCATGGCAAAGGGCAAATTTACCTATGAACAATCTGGAGGGCGCGCGACTAGGCATTTATTGTGGTCATAGAAAGCGTCAAGCTACCTTCGAAAGATCTTGAGGGTCCATAAGGCTGTATCTGCTGTGGTCCTGGAAAGGGCCAAGCTACTCTCATGATTGCACGTTTCGGGTGCTGACTTTTTTGAATTTGCAAGCCATGTTGGGCAACTTATCATATAGCTGGCACATCTGTGGCCCTGGCCTAATAATATTTGCACGCCACCTTTGGTATGTTACTCTCCAACTAGTATTTATCTCCTGCTAGCTTCAGCCCATTTAAACAGGTTCTTGGGTAACTTATCCTCCAGTTGGCATATCAATAACCGCGAGGTAAACCAGTCTCAAGCGCGCAAGAGGGAACGATAAGGCTTGAAGCAACAATACCAGCCGCCAAAGAGGTCATTCGAGCGGACGGTATAAGATGCCAGAAATCGCCCCGAACGAGAAATACCATGCGGGAATTACTCTGATACACACCAAGTCATTTTCTCAACCAGGAGATCAGCTTCTGACAAGCGATGGGTTTCTAAACGGCGTATGAGGAAAGGAAAGCCCGCGGACCCGAACGTCATTGTGTTTCTGCTCTTAGACGGGCCACTATTTCAAGCTCACCAAATACAAATCTATTTGCATAGGGAGTGGCAACCCTTTCGTACAAAAGAGCGGACGGAATTCTTGTAGGCTTCTTTACACTGACATAAAATTCACGGGACCTCAATTGTCGAACTCGCGATCTATAACCATTGGCACCCTTGTTCAGCAAGGGAAGCCGTGGAAGCAATTATACGAAGAAGGTGGTAGTAATGAGATATTCTTCATGTAAGCATAGCCAGCGCTTTAGTTCTGCTGCTGTTGCAAAGGGGGCTGCAGCGACCCGGATTCGGATAGGATGCCAATTGGAAAGTTTCTGCCAATGCGAAAGTGTCCAATGAATCACAGATAGCAGAGACACTCATAGCTGTTGGAATTGATGATCTCGAAGTTCGCTAGAAATCACCACACAGTGTGGAAATTTCAAGCGTTCATTTCTGCTAGGACCAATGACTTTCGAGTCACTGAATCGAATATCCGAGGGGCCCCCTCGACAGGAGGAAGCTTGATGGTTGTCTCAAAGTACGTGGGCAGGGCAAGATGCTCAAGAATGTGATCACGAGGTCTGTATTCTTGGGAGGAGCGATTGCCAAGTTCCCAGCTATAGGATTGGGAGGATCTATTTCCATCGATCTCCCTCAACCAACCACATGGCGCTTTTCACACGAGTGGGAATCGACGCCCAAGAGCAAATCCTTCTGGCTAGATTGCTCTCTAGCCAAGCCACGAAAAGTGTTCTTGCAAGTGCTGTACTTGGCTCCGGCCGATGTTTCTGGTGTTGATATTATCTTTGTAGGATTTACTCATGGGAGGCGTTGGTATTGGTAGATAGGCAGAACAATGGGCGGAAGGAAGAAGGACGATTCTGCTGTTGTTTGCTGCCAAATATACACGATGGGAGGACAATCCTCCTGAATTGCTGGTTTCGATCTGAATTCAGGACGAAGGACTGTCATTATCGGCCGCTCTAGCTATGCACTCCACACTGTCCTGTTATCGACACAAATCTAGCGAATCTAAACGATTATGCCAAAAGGAATCAACGATGTATATAGACTCTCTTTCAAACCCTTTAGATATGACATAGCTCTTCCTCAATACGGCGTGGACAGGGTTTTTTTCATGGCCCTGGAGATTGGCATGGACTAGACTCTTAGCGTTAGCTTAAGTGTCGATAATCGAGTGTTTCTGGCAAGATCTTAGCGCTGTTAGCGTTGATGTCCTAGAAGTCAGACCTCATTCCGAACATGAAATCACTTGAACACCAACTATAAGCCCGCGGAGTAAGTACCGTTATTCTCATCAAGGTGAATCCGTGAAAGGAAGTCGTAGTCGAGGATTCGGAAAGATTCTATCATACCTTACCTTGATATCATCTCGAATCTTAAACCTGATTGGGTTTAGCGGCGGGAGCCAACTGTGAATGCACTAAGGCAAGGTAATACTTTACAGTAGTGAGCTGGGTGTTGCTCCACTCGGAGTTTTTTTTCAAATATTGATCTGAACATCTCAACACCGTTTCTACCCTCAATACCATGTCATCGCACGCCAGCGCTGACCCCGCTTCTAACCTGCCAAGTCTCTTTGCAAGCTTACGTGCACAGCAATCACCTCAACCTCAATCTTCGTCGGCCTTCATCGACATGAAGCACAACGCGACCTCAGCTCCTAGTCGAATGCCATCCTCTGCTCAAGCTCCCTCAGCACAAATGTCTAACCCTCTACTCAACCTGCTCAAGTTCGGCACAAATGTGTCCAATCCATACTCCACTCCGCAGCAGCCAGCAGCAACCCCAGCAAGACCAGATTATGGCAGTCCGAACACTCATAGCGTCCATGGGCGCGGTATCTCAGCTTCAGATCTCGTTGCATCTTTCGGGAGCTCTAAATCTGCAGCACCAACGCCGCGCGAGAAAGCGCCAGTGTCTGCGTCTACAAATCATCAAGATGCACTACTTAGGCTACTGAACCAGACCTCTGCGCGAACAGATGGTGCACAGCAAAAGCTCTCGGGAAGTACAGAAACAAACTCAAATACAATCTCAGAAGATCTTGCATCGATGTCATTGGATGGTCAGCATCCTTCAACTGCAGATGCCAAGGGCAGCGTTTCTGGGCGTAACGAGTCACCAATCCGCTTCTTCGGCAGCAACAAGCACTCAACACCAACGCCCTTCGAGCCGCAGGTATCACCCAGGCCTGAGAGCATGCAGAACTGTGGGATGTTCACATATGTCAATCCTTTCGAGCAGCTTGCTGCCTCCTCTCCACGCAACACCAAAGCCAGGATTTCACCACACGGAGATCTTTCCAAGCGCAAGATCAAGTCACCCTCTCCAGCAGCCGCACATGCCTCATCACGAAGGAAGCTGACACCATCGGGTGGCGAGGTACTGCAGAGTATCGAATCTCCAGCGCCTGGACGTCTTGATGACGGAAGATCTCAGGTAGAGGTCTTGATGGGCATTGGCGCGCCTACTCGAGACGCTGAGACTGTTGCTGAAGCATTGAATGAAGTTGGCGATAGGGTTGACCGACAGGTCGAGAGCGCCCTAGCTGAAGCCGAAGAGAAGGCAGGTGAAAAAGAATCAACACCATACATCAAGCGCGAAGACGGAAACGAAAAAGCGTTCGCCAACATCGAAGAGCACGCTCACCACCTAGCTGCCGATGTGAAGAAAGAGCTTGACAAACCAGAGAATCAAGGAGTGTTGGAAGACACCATGCCACAGCTGGTGGCTGAAGCAGTCAAGGAGGTGATTGACGAAGCTGCGCAGGGAGATCGTACTGGTGAACGGGAGAGGGCCGGCGATGAGACTATAGCAAAAAAGGACACCGATCGCGCGATTATACCGGTCTACCAATTTCCAATGCGTCCTTTCGTTTCCATCGACCTTATCCAGAAGGAGCCTGCCGATCTCCCCATTCGTGAAGACTCTGTTGTCAACATTGCACGCTTCAAGAAGGAGTTCGACCAAGCAGATCGAACTTTAGCGACGGCCACAAATGAATTCATAGTGTATGGCATGCCAAAAAATGGTGGCATACGAATCATCCAGCAAGACAATGGTACCTCCAGCCTCATCTTTGGGAAAACTCAGGACCGCATCTTCAACGTTGCCATATCTACCGGGAGGTCAGGAAGCTCATTAGTCGGCACTCAAACCCTTCTCGGTACCGGCGTCAGTGGCACAGTGTACTGGACCACAATACTCAAGCCAGGAGAGGAGTTGAGCCAAGACGATATGGAGCAGCACGGTTTGATCATTCCGCCAATACCATCACAATCAGATCCAACTTCCGGTGGTCAGCTAAAGACTCGAGCGAAGAAGAGCAACCGAAATCCCGAGTTCTTTGCAATCGGCCGCGGCAAGTTCATTCACATCATCTTCTCGTCGCACGCGCGAAGCTCAGACTTAGTGACGAAGGAAGGGCTCATGGATACCGAGAAGTACTACACTGACCGTAACCTGAAGATCACCACTGGCAAAGCCGGCAAGGATTTCGCCTTCAGCGAGGATGATAGCATGATAGCCTCTCTTGACAAGGCTGGTCAGCTTCGACTTTGGGACATCAGAGATTTGATCGACGAATCCAACGCTGCTGCATCATTGCTCACGCCTATGGAGGTCAAGGACCCAATTTTGACTTTCAGCACAGCCCACTCGAAAGAGAAGTCCTGGCCCACATCTGTACTGTTCGCAGATAAATTACGCCCCTATATTAAAGGCACGGCTCTTCGGTATATCATCGTTGGTATGAAGCAGAATCATACACTCCAGCTTTGGGATCTATGTCTCGGGAAGGCCGTTCAAGAGTTAAGCTTCCCTCATGGGAGCGAGACCGACGCAATCTGTAGTATCACGTATCATCCAGCGTCTGGCATCATCGCCGTTGGTCACCCAACTCGCAACTCCATATACTTCATACATCTGTCAGCACCGAAGTACAATCTACCAAGCATGGCGCAAGCCAAGTTTGTGCAACGACTGGCCAACAAAGACTCGACCCTACCCAAGGCTGAAGCTACTGCCATCATGAGCGGCATGAGAGAGTACTCATTCGCCGATAAGGGTCAGCTACGAAGCGTCGAATTGGTTCCGTCATCAGGCGAGCCTACAAGAACTGCGGAGGATGAGGAAGATCCAATGCTGTTTGAGTTGTATGTGTTACATTCGAAAGGTGTCACGTGCTTAGGCATCAAGAAAGAAGACCTGGGCTGGTCAATGGAGAGCAGAGTGGTTCATCCAGTGGACGCCGAGAAAGACGGCCATATCATCATCAAAGATCTTCGCGAGCCATCGGTAGCCCCAACAAGCGAGCCGTCAACGGTATCCATGAATGGTGACGCGAGCGTTCCGGCTACCCCTGCCAAAGCGAAGAAGGCTTTCAAGGAGACGACAAAAGCAGACCGTACAATCTCAGACGCTGGACAGACCGCGCCAAATACTGCTGAAAAGATAGACAAGAAGAAGAGCAAGCGGAATGGAGCTAGCGAGTCTGTCTTACGTCCCACAACCACAACAACTTCTCCTGAATCGTATGCCACTGCTGCCCAGCGTGCAACCACGCCAACCCCACAGCCTGCACCAAGTGCGAGCAAGGACAGTGCTCGGCCTAGCATAGCAAAGCAGGCTTCTCGGGAGACCCCAGAGGCAGCTGCTGCTTCTACCCAGGACCGTCCAGCCCACCCATTAGCAAACGGAGACTCGGTCAACATCGGCATATCAGGTGACTTTCTGGATAAGGAGCTCAAGAAGATCGAGGTTGGGGTATCTAACGAATTCAACAAAGTTCTTGGACGGGAGCTTGACGCCCTCTACCGGCGATTCGCTGAAGACAAACGGGTTCAAGACGCAGCAGGAGCAGCTAAACAAGATGCAATGCTTCGTCTTGTTTCAAGTACGTTAAGCGAGAATGTAGAGAAGTCGCTATCTCGAATCATCCAGAAGAACATCCATGACTCTGTTGTTCCGTCCATTACAAATACTACGTCGGCCACCGTCAACAACGTACTGTCAAACGTGGTCGTCAAGCAAGTCAATGACATCATTCCTATTGTCATGAAGCAGTCGCTGCCAGAAGCCATCAACCGCACTATGCAGACTCCCAATATCATGCGCTCTGTATCGGACCAGATTACGAAGCAGATGACCGGTCATATCGAGGAAGAATTTGCTACTGCCCTGCATAATAGCATAGTGCCCACTTTTACCAATCTTGCTACGAACGTTGCCCAGAAGGTTAGCGGAGAGACTGAGCGCCGTGTCCGGGAGCAGTTGCAGCAAGCAGACTTTCAACGTCGCGAGGACAGCATCAAGATCGATCAGCTCGCGAATCTCGTCCGGGGGCTGTCTGAAACCGTGCACACGATGGCTGCTGCTCAGTCAGACTTCCAGGTCGAAATACTCAAGCTGCAACAGAAGGCGAGCGAGGAGGGTCAAGCTCTGGCTCGTCGACATTCGCCAACTCCAAGCGAATCTGCTTCGATGCATATGACGCCTGAGCAAGAAGAGCTTGAAGCAATGGCTACGTCAATGCAAGAAGGGCGCTTCGAGGAGGCTACTATTGTGGTTTGTACTGAATTTCCCAAGCAATGGCACCAACATACTAATTGTCACCAGTGGCTTCAATCCAACCAGCAAGTCGCACTCTTCGACAATCTCTTCGTCCGGTGCAATCCAAGCTACCTCCGAAATGCCTCGCCTTTGGTCGTTCTGTCGGTTGGAGCAGCCGTCACGGCTGCGCTCGGAACCCATGTCATGGAGCGCTTGGCTTGGCTTGAGACTGTATTCCATTCGATCAATCCTGATGTAAGTACCTGCCTTGTCCAACAATTTTCGACAGTCAGCTAGCTAATGAGCATCCAGAACCCGGAGATCAGCGAAGTTGCTGGGAGAATCCTGGAGGTGCTGAACCAGCGCCTCGAAGGGGAGTACATGCGCATTGCGGAGGAAGATCCTCAGAGCCCAGCTTTACGCAAGATCCCTGCGCTTGCGCGACACGCGCGAGAACTCAGAGCTCATTGTCGATGAGAATCGTAGCGATGAATCGGGAAGAATCTTATTGGTTGCTGAGCACCAGCTTGACGTCGAAGGTATGCTTTGTACCGACCCTCACAAACTACGTGTCTATTCACTAATAGAAAAGCTAGCTCTACGACGCTCTTGTGGTTTCAATGATCGATGAAAACGTGGTTCAGTCAGATATGTGTGGCGATGTATCATCGGGATTCCTAAAACGCATCGTGAATACTCTCCATGCTTCTTGATCATAGCGACAACATTGGATCGCTTACTTGTACATCGTTGACGAAGCCTCACGGCCTATGTCTTCAACGCCTTTTTTCGAAATAGATACTTCACGGCAAATAGTCGATACCCCCTGCAACGACGGAGCTATATTCGCGGGATGGATTGATGCACGCATGAGGGCGACAAAAATCATTGATAGGCGTTTTTTTCACTAAGCATAGCGAACCAAATGATTTGGACCAATTCGCTCTGTATGTAAAACCCACCACAGGCAGAAAACCGGCGTTCGTTTGACAAGTGATCCGTCATGCATTCCATTGTGACCCTAAAACTATGTACACATCGAACACACAACCTCAAGCCTTCTCCTTCGTCTCATCTATCGCCTTCCCTTCCGGCTCCCGTATACTCGACAGGTTATGACTGAAGATCTGTCTCCTCCGCATATGCACCGGTATCTCACCCTCTGGAGACCCAGGGATCTTTTTCTCAAGTTTCTACCAAGGACTCGTAATTAGTATCTCCCTCAGTGTGCCAGATGACCGTGGTAGCTTACCAGCTTATCGAATACGCATGCATTGAGTAACTGTTCTGGTCGACGACAGTGCCATAGTTGCTGGTTGTTGTTGTCGAGACATTGCCAGTGTTTGCGGAATTCTTCGACGCAGGACTTGTTTATGTCGTCCAACCTACCCAGTCCCAAATTAGCAAAGGCCAATCCAAGCTGCCCTCTTCCCCATCCCCATTCTCCACCATATTCCCTCCTCGTTCCGTTTGCCACAAGCGTCCACCTTCCTCCCCTTCTCCCCCTCTCAACTTCCCCTTCCAGCAAAACCGAACAGGAGACGCTTACACACTAGCAGCACACCTAGTAATCTTCCTCCCTTCCTTCATACAATCAATCTCCCCCTTCCCATGCGCTTCCGTCTTGCACTTCATATAATCATCATTAAACGCCCCACATCTCGCGCCGATAAAGAATGACGCTGAAAGCAGAGGGGCTGAGGAGGAGCCTATCTCCGGGACTTTGGGAATGGAGTCAGGGAGGGGAGTGGTGTCGAGGAGGACGGCTTGATTAAACCTGTTGGCGGTGGGTTAGAGAATTGCAGGTGCGAAATTAATTATGTGGATACTCACCGGGGCTGTCGAGTTGACATGTTTGTGGTGGTGGAGCTCAATGGCTATGGGTTTGGATGGGTGGATGGAGAGCTTGATGTGAGCTGTGGTGGTGGGCTGCTGTGATTGGTGGGCGGGAGACGCGGATATTTGGTGTGCAGGTGAGAACGCACTCAATTCGCGCTGGCTTCAACGCCAGTTTACGAGGCGTTCTCACTGGTTATTTTTGGCACTTAAATTACGATACCAAACTAATAGTATTGGTCGGTAATATTTAGATCGATTCACGAATTTTCGTTTTGCAAAAGAAGCTATCGCAACTTCCCTGTTAAGGTTGCACCTGCCAAGCCTAGCTTCACCCCACCTATATGGAGCTCCACCTTAGATAGATTCTGCATCATTCATACATATCACTCATAGACCATAGAGTGCTCCCACATTCCCTTTCTTCTGTCCTTATTCCAAGTCCACCATGATCGTAACGCGTAAATCACCTGTTAAGGTTTCACTCCGACAACCAGCCTATGTGCCCAGCTCAAGCCCTTACAAGGCTCAATCGCAGTCTCAGTCTCAGTCCCAGCGACCACACCTTTTTACGACGCAAAATCCTGGTTTTGGGAGCCGCCATGTCCACGACAAAGCTCCTTTCAGCCTGTGGGACTACGAGTCTTCAACGTTTCGGGAGCCCCTTGCTCGTGAGCTAGATTGGATGTTTGCTACATATCGAGCGAGAGCTATCCACGTCAATTTACCCGATATAATCATCAGAACGGACCAACCTCCAACAGAAATACCTCTCACCATAGGCGGTGCCCTTGTTCGTTTCGTTCCAGAAGACATGGTCCTACCCAATATACCTGTCGGCTCTTTGAGACCATATCCAAACAGTCAGAGAGGTGACTTACTCTCTTCGCCACTGCCATTGTACTCAATACCAAGACACCAGGAGTGCCACGAAATCATCAAGTTACTCGAGTTAGAGGTTGACATCCGAGCTATTCATTTCCTGCCGCCCCAAATCATCGTCGAGTTGGACATGACAAGTGGAAAGAAATATGACAGGCATTCACTTCCATCGAGAGCCGGTGGAATATCGATTCAGTACCATGAAGCCAATGAGAGCTTTTGGAAAGGTTTGTCACAGATGGGATATGAGAGGCTCATCACCCCAACAGACACTGTTGTTGACGACTCAGACTATCTTTTCAGCAACCCTCACAATATTTCGCCTGGAGTCTGCCTGGCTTCATCTTTTGTGATGGAGGGAGGTTTACCTACCTCGAGGTGGTTCAGTACATCGGCTGGCCTCTTATTGCAAAAGGGAAATAAAAGATGTGTAAGCATTGCAAATCATGGATTTCCTGACTCATCGGAAGTGTATCACCCATGGCCAACGGGTCGCGGAATCGGCCAGATCACAGATCGCTTTCCAGCATGGGACTTGGCCTTCGCTCAGTTGGACCCTTCCATATCCTTCTCAAACGACCAGTACTTTGCAGCCCCCAAACCTTCGCGATTGATATGTGTGGAAGAAATAAAGGCTGGGGATTGGTTTGAAGTGGATGGTTACTCTACGGGAAGATTGGACATGTGCGCTCGTGGAAGATCCTACGTCAGACCGAATGTGCCAGAGGGCGTTCAATCCATTCCTATCCCATATCGTGACTGGATGGTCGAAACTGCGTACTCACTTTTCGGAACGATTGGGGCTTCGATCAAAGAAGGCATATGTGGTGCACCAGTGGTAGACCAGGTGGGGCGAGTCGCGGGAATGTTCAGCTTGGTGGATCAGTCAGGCATGTGGGCACATACGGCAGGACTGGATTTCTTCAGCAACTCTGGCTGGAGTCTGGTATAAGCCAATATTCAACGGCATATACGAGTTCGGCTTTCGCGAGGGTCGTCAGCAGCCTGCATGATGTATTTCTAAGGAGGAGAGAAGGAGCCACTCCGATGTGGCATGGCATTAGAATTTCTAAATACGACACCCCTCAATGTATTCAATCTTGATATGTGCCTCAGAGTATCGATGGGCGAGTCACAACCCTTGCACGCCCAGAAAAATCGCAACGTCTTCTTTAATTTCAGTAATGTCTCCAAATAAAGCTGTTCTGGTGATAAATTATGATAGACTAGTGGGGCATGTCAAGGAATTGAAGCAATGAGAGGAATATTCGCCTCTTGCCTTGATGCGTTTGTTTTCAGGGTGGCGTGCTTACCCTCTTCCTTCGGGGCGAACAAAGGACTTCGCTGGGCTTTAGATTGGACTAACTATACCTCTCATCAAGTAGACTCCAAGACCATTTCTTCGCAATAGTATGAGAGATGCTTGTTGAGACATTAAGCCCAGAGAGCCGAGTGTTTGTGCACGCACCTAGAGGGCGGCGAGGGGCAGGCTAGCCGAATACGGCACGCCTTACCGAAAGCGGTCATTCACCTGCACACAGACTACGCGCTTACCCCTATTTCAGTAATGATGGGCCAAATTTTTTTTTTTTTTTTTTTGCGCACCCTACCAAATCCTAAATCCCAAAATCACTTATTTAGACTACCGCGTCATAACCACCTATCGTAAAGCTGTCAAAATTCTAAGAGATATTATTTAACTATACTTCTATCATAGTCTCAATTCTTAGATAATTAAGATTTATATTCAATAGGGTATATATAGTTTTCGTAGATTTCGTGCGAAGCCTTGGCGTAGGTCGGTAGATCCCGAAATATTACCGACCTACGCCAAGCCTCCGTACAAAATCAGCGCGAAATCAGTAATTCCTTATATACCCTTATAACCATAGATCCCAATTATCTAAGAATTGAGACTGTAATAGAAGTATAGTTAAATAATATCTCTTAGAATTTTGACAGCTTTACGATAGGTGGTTATGACGCGGTAGTCTAAATAAGTGATTTTTGGATTTAGGATTTGGTAGGGTGCGCAAAAAAAAAAAAAAAAAAAAATTTGGCCTATCATTACTGAAATAGGGGTAATAACGGTCGAGGATGCGAAAACAATGGGAACTTTTTGAGAAACCTCTCGACACTCCTACTTATTGTCTGCGCAAAGGTCCTGTCGGTGTTGACTTGACTTGTGGATTGTCACACTGCTTGTCAAATAAAGCTGAAGTACATATGCGCGCTACGTGTTGATATCTGCATTAACACCTGTCTGACGCGCCTCGTCCTAAAAGCCTCCTCTGCCATTCTTCAATATACCTGCCTAGTGTCTCTCTAAGAATTTCCCGTGCGCTCTGAGTATCTTCGCCCATGTCTTCCATCTTTGGCAATACCTCAGGGGGCTCCTCGTTCTTTGGCCAGAATAATCAGCAGCAACAGACCAACCCGTTCGGATCTACCAATAATGAGAGCAAGCCTAGCTTTTTCGGATCGCTGAATACAAACACTGCGACATCCCAGCCGCAGACTGGAGGCGGCCTGTTTGGTACAACAAGCCAGCCCCAGCAGACTGGCGGGGGCATATTCGGTAGCCAGCAGCAACAGCCGCAGCAGAGCGGAGGTCTCTTTGCTAGTACGAATCAGCAGACTCAGCAGAATGGAGGGAACATCTTCGGTAACCTGGCCTCGACTACGACCCAGCAGAATCCGCAGGGTGGAGGTGGACCGTTTGGTACTCAGCAACAGAGCACACAACAAGGAGGCGGGCTCTTTGGTAATCTGGGAGGGTCTACAAATCAACAGCCACAGCAACAAGGTGGAGGGGGGCTTTTCGGCAACTTAGGAAATACTACAAATCAGCCACTGCAACAGCAGAATCAGCAGCAAAACCAGCAACAGCAAGGAGGCGGCTTGTTTGGCATCTTAGGGCAGAGCGTGCAGCAGCCGCAGCAGAATCAACAACAGGGAAATGTGCTCGGACAGACGCAACGACTGTTCCAGCAATCTGAGCTTGTTCCCTGTATGTTTGCCTCTTTCCTTTTGATCACTTTGCCTAAGCTAACGCAGAAACTCTTCCAGCGCGAAGATCAGTACTAGACCAAATTCAACTCGCCTACACAAAATGGGATCCCCAAACTCCCGGCTCCTTATTCAATACCTACCTCTACAACACCGTTCCCGTAGACCAAGCACCCTTCTACGGCCCCGGGCCTCAAGATGACGAAGCGAAATGGGAAGAAGCGCTCACCAAGAAACCGCGTCCAGGCTCAATTCCGGTTCTGGTTAGAGGCTTTCTGGAAATCGGACGCAGGATGGATATGCAGGCAAAAGCTCTAAACACTTTGCAGGGACGATTGCATGAGATTAACAATGGCTTGAATACTCTGCTGCAGAAACACGATTTGCAAATCTCTATCCGCGCTGCGGAGTGCAGGAGGAAGCATCTTAGAATTAGCCAGCAGTGTTTGAGTCTAGCGGCTAAGACACAGGTATTGAGGAATCGGGGATATGCGATGGACAGCGCTGAAGAGGAACTAAGGAAGAAACTCATGGTGCTTGAGAGGAGTGTCTTTGATCCTGCGCTCAACGGGCGCGCAGAGGAGATATGGGCTCGGATGGTCAGTGTCAGGGAAAGAGGACGGCAGCTGCAGAGGGAGTTTGAGAAGGCAGGGAGGAGTGTGGTGCAGGGAAAGGAGCAGGTTGTTGACGAGGAAGTTATGAGGAGAGTGAAGAAGGTGAGCCGTTCGTACAGGATTTATTCATTGAGAGATACTGACGGTGAAACAGATACTGGAGGATTATAGCTCGCAGCTTACGCAACTAACGAAGGAGTTGGAGCAATTGCAGAAAGATTGGGCGGAATGGCAGCAGTCAAGACCGAGCAGCGGGAGATAGCAATCGATAAGTTATGGATTTTGGGAGATAGATAGCGGTCAGGCCTGGATACAAAATTTGTATAGCTCGTTCTAGCGGTAATCGAGCGTCTTCCACCCAGAGCTGAGTGCCTTCGTGTCCCTCTGGTACAGCAATAATGTGCCCAACGCCTCTGATATGCCATGCCATGCTTCAACCCTTTTGTACATCCCGTAATGCCCCATTCAGCGCCTCATACGAGTCTCTTCACGTAGTCGATAACAAAAGGAGCTATACCACAGCAGCTCGTCAGTAACGAACTCCATCGTCATAGGAACTAGAGCTGTCCCAAAAGAACAATTGCGAGCATACGTACACAAATACAGTAGTACTATCCCAGCACCAACTTGTTGCATCGTTCTCGTCGCTTCATCTTCTGCCTCCTGTAATGCGTGGTCAGCCGCTTGTAGCTAGTATCCGCGGTATTCGCGATCTTTTTCAGGGGTGAAAGACGGTGCTTGTGGAGTGGGCGTACCTTGACTTCGATCTTGCTGGGCGGTGCTTGTGCTGTGAAGGGTGTCAGTGAGGTTCCACTGTGGGGCAGTAAGGTACGTACGTCCTCCGAACATTGTCGCGGCTTTATGACGGGGACTGTGAGGGTGTTTGGGGGATAATCTATGAAAGCAACTCGATCGAGAGACTTTGATATAGGGCTGAAAGTTCTTGGCGCTGGAGATTAGATGAAACCTGTAACGAGACCAAGCAGCGAGCGACTTCGCCTCCTGAGTCTAGTCACTTGTTGTGTATATGTTGCTTGACAGTCTTTCATGTTCATGTTCAATTCGTATGATTTCTAAATTGATTTTGTACAATTTACTACCACGATAGCTGGTGGACCAAACTCATAAAAAAGAAGCGCCGTCGAGCCAGAAAGAAAGCAATATGTAATCTGTGCATGATGCCTCCTCCTCCTCTTGACTGTCATCGGTACGATAGAGATCTTTGGGATCCAATGAGGAAGGTAAGCTGTTAAGCTCCCCAGTTTACGAGCTTCCTATAAGCCCCTCCAAGCTGTCGGCTACTGCGACTGAATTTGAGAACAGCAACCGACCAAGATGAAAATGACTACATCCTGGACAGATTACCTGCTTTGTCAACTCACGTCTGACAAGAAACTCTCGACTCTTGAGTGTCTGCCCCCTGAGATCCTGGATCCGATACTCGAAGAGGTGAGTCCGCAAACGATGAATATCCAGGTACGATATAGTAACTATGCAAGCTTCATTCCCATTCCATTAGCGGTGTCAGTTGTTTTGCTCGCGCTTCTCGTACATGTCGGGCGCTAGTTAGTCCATATTTTTTTCAGCCGTTGCGGGTCCACTTCGAAACCGTTGATGTGGAGTACGGCTTAGGACGTGACACTGCACTTCTTTCCTATATCGACGATTTCAAAACTGTAAAAATACATGGTCTCTCGTATGCAAAGGGAAAGGAACATCCTTGCATCGACTACGTCTTGAAGACAGAAGACCCCATCGAGTGCATCGAATTTTTGGAGGACTCTACACACAACGAGTCCCGTATGCCTTCCGCACTAGATGTCTTCAACAGATGCTGCCCGATGCTATCGAAATTGGTCATCAATCTTGGCCAGTTCCACGGTTACAGCCCAGGTTGGGACCGCGAATATCGCGAAGCAATTGCATCGAGACGCATGCTCCCTATCAGGCAGATCCCAATCTCTACATTCATCGGTAGAGTCATTATCAGTAAATTGGCTGATTTCAGGAACCTTCGTCGCCTCACTGTCCACTTTATGCTCGATTATGAGCAGATCACTCTCATGCACCCCAGCCAGGGCCTTCAAGCTGCGCGAGAGATCTATCAGGAAATTGAGAAGTGTAAGCAGGGTGTACGGCTTGAACAATTAGATGTGATCTTCAATACGTCGTCGAGCAACATCTATGGCTGTCTGTATGGGTATCATACCGAGGGCAAAGTCGGAGTCATGATGACATGCCGTTGTGTTGAATCTGAAGAGCGCGAGACGAAGGAGGCTCTCCTTTTAATCTGCAATGACCGACAATGTGGGAAGATGATCGAGCGCCGCAAAAAGGCAGAGAAAATCTATGGGTGCCGTGCGTGGCAACATAAACTTGGACCTTACACGTGGAAGAGATTGCAGGGGAGGAAGGGGAGGTCAAAGCGTTTTGTGGTTGATTTGGTTACTCAAGTCGCTCTATTGCCTGCGATGTTCAAGACTAATGAGATGAAGCGTGCTGGAAAACGTGGGATTTTCTATGCATGACTTGAATCAATCTGGACCACACCAGCTTGGTAATTTATGGCCTGCTGTGCTTACACATGCATGGCTTAGAAGATGGGCTGGATGGCCAAACTAGGGGTTCTTCCGATGCTGCATGCTAATGGAGTACTGGAACATATCCCGGTGGCTGTGCTCACTTACATAGATGGCTATGATAGTCCGTCTCGTGTAACCATGGCTGATCCCTGCGCATATGTTTCACAACTAAACAAAGAGACACGGCCGCAAGATTTCGGACAATGAGTCATCCGTATGCCTTGGGGTACCTTTCTTCAAGAATGCAACTTCTTCTCTTCAAGTCCATCAACAAGATGTCCTCTTCCAGCCCCAAGACTATCATCGGAAATTTGGAAAAAGCCCAGGAGGGCGAGAGATTACAAACTCCAAAATTACCAGAATACGAGAATGACATCGAGTACGATATTGATACAAGCATCCTTGCAGGTAATTCCACCTTCTCTTCTACAAGACACTTGCAGCATGAAAATCAGTCGAAGCTGACACTCGTTACGACAGCTCTCCCTGAGAAGCCCGGCCGGATCGAAGTCACAACGCCTGGTGCGACACCATGGGCACGGATCTTCAAACTCCAAGCTTTCATGCCTCAGACCGAGGAGCCAAAGGTATACTTCCTGAAAATATCTGAAGGCCAACTTGGTCGTGGAATGGTGGAGGCCGAGTTCGAATCGACATTAGCATTGAGAGCGGTCAGTCAAGCAAACGTTGCTACTCCGATAGCTTTTGGTACTCTAGCAACAGATCCGGAAAGCCACTTCTACCTAGCCACGTTCCACTGTATGGAAGACAGGCTTCGGGATATGCAGGAACTTATTGAAGTCGTTGCTCGGATCCACGGAGAGTCAGCTTTACAGAAAGAAAAATTCGGCTTCAACCTGCCGACCTACGTAGGACCTTTACCAGTCAATAACTCCTAGTGTGATACGTGGGAGGCATTCTTTACTCGTATGATGCGAGATACGATCCGAGATGAGATAGCTGTACACGGAGAAAGCGACGAAATGAGCGGGCTAAAGGAAGAACTTTGTACGAAAGTGATACCCAGACTTTTACGACCATTGGAAACGGAAGGTCGGAAGATCGAGTCATGTCTCGTGCACGGGAATCTGTCACATCGGAACCTTGCCATTCACTCCCATTTCCTAAAGCCGATGTTTTTCGATCCGTGCGCTCTGTATGCGCACAACGAATGTTGGTAGCTTGACCTACTACTTATCCCTGTTCATTGCAAGAAGCTGATTGACAATCTTACTAGATGAACTTGGCTTCTGGCGTGCTCCAAGATGCGAAATCGACACTGGGCACATCCATGCGTATCACGACATTATCAAGATATCTGGGCCGGTGGACGATCGTGATGATCGTAATGCTCTCTACGCTTTGTAGGTACTCGCATCCTAACATTTGCTCCGGTGACTGACCTATAGAAGACGAGTGGACTTGCTTGAATCGGCCCTCTCTTCTCGGAGCACCCGAATGAGACGAGTGTAAGTGAAAGCTCCCTTTCGGTCTATTTAAGACTCGCTGATTCGATGGTTTTGGGTTAGGGCCATGCAAGAAATGAGAAGGCTCATCGACAAATTTTCTGACGGTTTAGAGGGATTCCGCGAGCCAGCACCTACACCAGATTAGTCACTGACGTAGCCATACGTGCATTATTGGTCTATAGAATTCCTTATGGGTTCGTTTGGTCACATTCAACAGCTAGGATATGCACTCCTCGAAGAGGCCGAGCGTTTTTAACCTTGCCGTTTGGCTCTTTGGTATATTAGCCTTGTTTTTTGTGTCTGAAGTGGGTCCCGCGTGTTTTGGTCATTGGGACGATAACGTACAGACGGTTTTACCACCTAATGCCGAGTGTAAATCGCGAGATACGCGTTATAGCACGGCTTAAATTTCTTGGTAACGACAGATATCTAGTAATTTCTCCGGATGCTGCTGGCCTATCTAAATTCTGGCCACGAATACACCAAGAGAAGGTAAGGGTCTTTACAACCACATACAGGCAAGTCTGCCTCGGCAGCATCGATTTAAAAACCACAGAGCAAAGTATTGTGTCCTCATGGACCATCGTATATGATCGTGCCACTTATTCTCATCCTTCTTAGACTATCTGGGGAACCAAATGACATAGAGACCTTGGGACAAACAAGTTTGAAGGAAAAGTCTATCTAATAGACTTCAATCGAGCGTATGCCGAACGTTTATTACCTGTTGGATTGCATACTTAATCTATTACCTTAGTACATCTTATTCAAGGCCTCTCCATCAATGAATTCTGGCCGGTCCTAGATAGCAGAGTGAAGTTAATGGCAAGGCTGCAAGCATAATCACCAGGCGCGCGCGGAGACTTAGAATTAGCGCTTCCCGCTAAGCTTCCGCTAACCTCAAAGAACACCCAATTCTCTTATGATCATAGAAGTTCACACCACCGCACAAAGGTATTCCAACAGAGCTACACCAGCTCTTTACTTTGAGAAATCATCTCTCGGCTCAATTCCTATTGTGCGAAAATCTACCACTACGAGTGTTGAGTCAGAGCAACTTCAACCATGTCTTCACCCTCACTCTCAGATCACTCCCTCCCACCCTCACCCTTATCACCTGAACCAGAAGCCGGCCATGACCCAGGCAACCTAAGTGAGAGGAAGGAAGACTTCCACGGCCCACCTGTAGCTCCCATCAGCAACCCAACAGCAGATATGGACGACCTTTCAGACAACGACTCCATCCTTTCAGATGTAGACGAAGCCCAATTCGAAGACTTTGACCCCAACCAAATTGCCATCGAAGAGCGTCCCATTGCCGTTGATGAAGACACTGTAAAGCTGCTCGGTCGACACAAGCGGAAGCGCGATGCCGAGGTTGATGGTGAGGGTCTTAAGAAGAAGAAAAAGGAGGGAAAGCGTGAGAAGACGAAGAAGGTGCGAAAGAGGAAGGGTAGTGATGATGATGATTTCAGTGGTGGGCAGGAGTTGGAAGGGAAGAGGATCCGGAAGAAGAAGGCTCTCACTGAGGATGGGGAGAAAGTGAGGAAGGAGAAGCCTAGGGCAAAGAAAGCGGCGACGCCGGAGAACGACGAGGAGTTGGATCCAGAAGAGCGTAAGTGTACTATTTCAACTGTTGCTGTGTGTTGAACATATGCTAATATACACATGCAGGACGCCGCCGCGCCCTCGACAGAGCCATGGACGCCGCACTCAAAAACCCCACCAAGCGTCGCCGCCGCGCTGGCGAAATTGACCTCAACAGCATGGCCGACGAAGAAATTGCCAATCTCCGCATTCGCATGGCCGAAGCCGCCGAACTCGACGTCGCCGCACGCTCCTCCAACCCCCCCAAACCCGCCATGCACAAACTCAAGCTCCTCCCCGAAGTAACGGCTCTTCTCAACCGCAACAGCCGAGATGTCGAATCCGCCATCGTAGACCCCGAAACAAATCTCCTCGAAAGCGTCCGCTTCTTCCTCGAACCCCTCTCCGATGGCTCCTTACCAGCCTACAACATCCAACGCGAATTATTCGCCGCGCTTGCGAAACTCCCAATCGACAAAGACTCCCTCACCGCCTCCAAAATCGGCCACGTAGTCCTCTTCTACACTAAATCCCAAAAACCCGAACTCGCCATCAAACGCGCCGCCGAGCGCCTCCTCGGCGAATGGACGCGCCCAATCCTTAAGCGCTCTGACGACTACCGCAAACGAGCCCTCCCATCTGCCGAATACGATCCCCTATCCCGTCCTAAAGCTAGCCAAGGCTTGTCAGCGGCGGAAGCCGCAGCGGTGGCGAGGGAGAGGGCGTTGGCGCCGCAGAAGCTGGCTAATAGGGCGAGAGTGGAGGTCGATCGGAAGACGTATACTATTGTGCCAAGGAGTGGGCAGGTGGCCGGGGGGATGTTTGCGAGGCCGTTGGGGGCGAGCGGCGAGGATGCTTTCAGGAGGATGAAGGCGAGGCAGGCGGCGGCGGCTGGGAAGGGTCCGAGAAGGGGATGATGGTGATCCGAGAGGGATGGATTGCTGAGGGTCTGATTGGGTGTCTTTTAGAGACGAGGTTAGGTGGATTACTTGCGATGCTGTTATGCGGCGGAGCGAGAATGCATGGAAGTCGTGAGTGGGGGTTCGCATGGGAATGTATCATCAATGTTGTTTCTCGAGGCCCGAAGGACTGTGAGAGAGGTTAGCTTGCATTATGAGAATAACAATGAAATCTTGATGGTTACCTAGCTGACCACTTTACTCACTCGGTGACCTACCTAGTTCAAGTCGGAGAACCTGTTTGCAAGGCTATCGGTCTGTTCGCATCTTCAAAGGCAGAGGCTTGAGAAATGCAGCGCGAAGTTCGTCGTATTTGACGACGCGGAAGATATCGAAAATAATGCAGCGGCTTGAAATCTGAGCTACCATACATTATCATCATAAATGCTCCATGCAACGCTCTGGCTACCAGTGAACCCACCATGCAAAAGCGCTTATCAAATTGTATAACGCCATGCACCAGCACGCAATACTAACCAATCGAAATACCCAATCTCTCCAGCAACCTCAACCCCTAGGCCGGTTCAGAAACCCCTGCGCCTCTGGATCAGGCGCGCTATCATCTTCACCAAACAAATCTTCAGCCTCTCTGCAGTATCGAACGCCCTCACCCCTGCTCCGCTCGCTGCCCCAGCACACCACAACCGCATCCACCACCCCCGCCACAACACCATCGATAGCACCCAGCACACCCCATCCAATAGCCGCCGCAATCAACCCCACGACATAGGCGTATATACTGCCTTTGACAGTAGGAGTTGTGGCGCCTTGAGCTGTAGAGAGCGTAAGAGAGCGCGCGGTGCTAACCCAGCCGCCGAAGCCGAGGGACAGGGCTGTGATGAGGCGGGTAGCACGGAGGAGGAGGAGGGAGAGGGTGTAAGAGTGGAGGGGGGTTTGGGAGGGTAGGTTGCGCGTACGGAAGGGTGTGGAGTCTGGGTCTTTGGGGGTGATGAAGGCGAGGCGAGCCAAGGCACGCGAGGAGGTGACGAGAGGTTGGGAGTGGATGGCGCTATAGGTGAGGGTGAGCGGGTTTGTGAGCGTGGCGATTGTGGAGGGGATGACTGTGTAGGAGCATATTCCTGCTACTGCAAGGACGCGGCGGGGAAGGATGAGGAAGGGGAGTCGGATTAGGAGGGCGAGCAGGGTGAAGAGGCAGATTGTGCCGAAGAGGGTGGTTGAGGAGTGGGAAACGGCGGCGTTGATTACTTGGCGGGATGTTGGGGCTGGGACGGAGAGGCGGTGGAAGTACCATTGGGATACTGTTGCAGCGGTGGTGGCGCGTTGGACACCGGAGAGGACGCCGAGGGACCAAAGGTAGACAAGCACGAAGAACATGCCGAGCAGCCAGGTGCTCGTGTCGATTATATAAAGGTTTTTAGCGTTGGAAAGGTGGCCGCCAAGGAAGACGCGGGTGAACATAGCCATCCAGAGCCAGGTCCATATTATCACGCTGATCAGGGATGCGAAGCCTACGATCAGGAGTCCTGGATTCGCTGCGAGGATTCTGCAGGCAAATTCGAGGATTGATACAGCCTTGCCAAGGGAGAATCGACCTTTGTAGACGCTGAAGCTCCAGAGCATGGCAAGCACCCCGGGTATGAATGAGAACCAGCGCATGGCTTTGTCTTGAATGCTTGCTCCGTGGTACTTCCCCTGGTAGCTTGAGATGAGCGGGTATAGGAAGAACGAGAAGAGGGTTATCGGCACCGCTCCAAGTAGCAGATACACCAAAGGCCGAACATAAGATCGCAGGAGTGCAAGCCATACCAGTGATACGATTACTGCAACCACAGTGTCGACAGCTAGGAGATGATACGACGCGTGCAGTGTGGTGTAGACAGTATCGCCCAGAGGGTGTTTGAGGGAAGGCGCTGCTGTATGAAGCCAGACAAGAAGAAAGCTGGAGAACAAAGCCGCCAAGCAAATGAGGTATAATGATCCCCAAAATGCATCATGTCGTGGAGATTCTGCTGCAGGTACAGCCACTGTCGGTGGAGCTGATGAAGAGTCCGATTCTGACGGTGCAGGCCTATTGTAGGCGTCATCAGGGGTTGTCTCTTGCGGCATGAACGGCGCCGCTATGTCAAACCGAGGTGCTGGCATCTTGCGAAATTGCTGTATCGAGGGCGGGTCATCGTCCGGCGGTATTTCAATAGCCAAGTCATCTGGAGGATCGTCCCCGTTCGTACTGTCTTGAGTGGTACTCTCAAGGCCCACATCCACCATCTTGCCTTTACTGCTTGCTTTACTTTCTACTCTCGTGAGCTGGTCCGTGTCTTCCGAGTCCTTTTTCGTCGCACCAGCACCCCTACCTCGTCCTCGTGACCTGTCGCCCATCCACGAGCTTTTGATACCTCGACCTTTTCCGAAGCCCCGATCGTCTGTTTCTCGGCCATCGCCGCCTTCCTCTAGCGATCCTCTGCTACCGTCATCGTCCGCCTCGGAAGATTCCTCGAGGCGACTTCCACCAAACTGTCTTCTTGATCTTTGCAAAGCGTAGAAGTCAGCTACTTCTCGCTCATGTTCTTCCTCATCGTCTTCGTCCCGGAACTGATCCGTGGCACTGTAAAAGAGCGGAGCATTTGGCGCGTTACGTGAAGCGAAGGGAAACTGGGCGAACTGTGATGCGCTGGCTTGATAGGGATTGCCTGGGGTGGCTCTCTGGAGGTAAGATCTCGAGGATGGAAACCGCGATGAGCCTTGCTCTCGCCGCTGTGCTCTTGATAAGGGATTCCGAGGTGGCTCTTCGGGTTGTGCAAAACCTATCCTCGACTGTGACTGAGCCAGGAACCTGCTAGCATCTGTAGTATCTTTGTCAGACTGATGAACTATGGTCAAGAACAAAGTCAGCAAGAAGCTTGGAGGTACTCACATTCGGAGAACATTTTTCGAAGGGTCTATCCTCCTCAACAGCAAAACTTCTGCCTCGGGAGAGGCTGTATGACGAAGCTCCTTCCACGCCAATAAGCCAACTTGAGTCACGGCTGTCAACTCTTCCTATGCCCGAGTCCGCTTTCGCTCTTGATCACCCGGTCTCGTTTGGAGGGGCTGAACTGATCATGCTATGCTCTGAATGAGTGCGAATTTGGTAGTATATCACGCGTATTCATAAGTGTTGTCTCTGTCTCGTGCTTCAGGGCTGCCTTGACGTCGGTCACTGATGCAGCCAAACAGCGGTTATCAATCAGCGCGCTAGCCGGGTACACCCGTTTTTGCCTTTATGCATGCCAAGTACTCACGATTTCCTGTTATTCACACATAAAGAAGTGTTTGTTGAGTGACAGCACCACAATGGGATCAAGATCGGCCGTCTCTTTAGCCGTTACTGATTCGAGGAGCAGTTCATCGAGCGTACGATCTTGGAAACATTGCAAAAAAATTCTATGACAAGCGTACAAGTATTTCAAACCCTACCTCAAGCTGGACCAGATCCTCCACTTAGCTCGCAATCACCTCAACAATGTCCCAACCATGGGACTACATAGCCAAACTCGTCTGCATCGGCGACTCCGGCACCGGCAAATCCTCCCTTACAATCCGCCTCTGTGAAGGTCGTTTCAGCCCTCATCACGACGTCACAATAGGCGTCGAATTCGGTTCTCGAATAGTACCAGTTGGCCCTCCAGCAAACGCCTCCCTTGATCCCTCGACCTCAAGCACATCCGGCCTCCCCTCCTCAGCCTCGCCACAGCAGCAGAAGAAAATGAAACTCTCCCTCTGGGACACAGCCGGCCAAGAAACCTACAAATCCATAACCCGCTCCTACTTTCGGGGCGCCAGCGGCGCACTCCTTGTCTTCGATATCACGCGAAGAAGTACATTCGAGCATGCGACAGATTGGCTGCACGACCTCCGCCAGATCGCTGAGGAGGGAATCGAGGTTCTGTTGGTGGGGAATAAATCCGACCTAGCATCCAGCAGCGTAGGTATCGCTGGCGAAAACAAGCGCGCGGTCACGCCCCAAGAAGCGGAAGAATGGTGCCGGCGCAACGGCGTTATGCGGTATGTCGAGACGAGCGCGAAGAGTGGGGAGGGAGTTGAGAAGGCGTTTTTGGAGGTCGCGGAGAGGAGTAGGTAATCGTTTTTAAGCTTGATCTTCGTTGTTGGTGTGCCATGTTTGCGTTACCATATACCTTTAAGGAGTGGTCCTCTCCTCGATGTATTGAACGACTCGTTTTCAGCCCTGGAAATGTAGTACTGACGCTGATATCATTTAGTCTATGAGAATGTGGAGAGGGGGCGTTATGATTTGAATGATAGGCGGAGTGGTGTCAGAGGGCCGGGAGCTGGGGCGGCGGGATCTAAAGCGACGGTGAAGGTGAATAATAGTAATGCGGCCAGAGGGGGGAGAGGCTGGAGTGGGGGGTGTTGTTGATGGAGGGGATGGCGTATGATAGGCTTCAGGTTATTGAAAGTGCATATGGTTGCATTGCGAGAGGCGTTTGGAATAGAGCATGACCGAATGATGGGATTGGCACATATGCAATGAGTGTGAACGGTGTAAATGGCATGGATACGGGGTTTGGAGCAGGGAGCAGTGTCAAGGCAGACTCTAAAGTCATGTAAAGTGGCGTAGATATGGGCTTTAGAACATTGAAAGTGGTCTGGAGATGAGGTCTTCAGGAGGGGAGAGCGGCACCGACAATTCTCGTAAAAATTGAAAAAGGCATAAACATAAGTCAAGCAGTCAATGATTTAGAAGAATACCATCGAAACTTGAGTGTTCTGGCATTGCTTTCTACTCGTATGCGATTCTAGAGTCACGACCGCCAAAAATCCTCAAAAGCAACGAATAATGGAACATTAAAGGCCATCCACAACCAGCCATTTTGATCATACATTTCAAATGAGACCGCTCTCGCTTCATCGCCAGGTCGCTTTCGCATCCTGGCTCTGCCACCGAAGCAATTACTAACAATAGAGTCTCAATCAGTGATCCTCCATTTGTCGAACCACCTCAAATGCCGCCATTGCTTGTTATCTCCTTGCATACCAAACACCACCGCTCTGAAGAGCACGAACAGACCAATCACAATGACATACAATACCCCGTAGATTGCCCATTCCAGCCTCTTGTCCTTCCTTGCCAAAGGCCTCGTGATCCAGTCCAGCATGAAACCCATGGTGATAATCGCAAAATAGAGTGCCGGGTAGTAGTGATGCACATATGTGACTCTAGCCATAGCTACGAAAGGCAGATAATGTAGGAACCAGCCAACGACCGGGTAGATGCCGCTGTAATGGATCTCATCAATCTCAGACGGCTTGAGCTCCTCGTACCCTCGTTGCCAGCGGATCAGGTACCATGCGAGCATGCCGAAGAAGGCGAAGAGAGAGGCTGTGCTGCCCCAGTAGACGATTGGATTTCCTAGTAGGAAGTACTTGGTGATGTTGTCATCCCAGCCGCACATACGCAGGCCCACGTTTAGGATAGGCCATTGCCAGAATTGGGAGGCGAGGTCGTCTTGCTTATCAGGATCGGGGACAAGGGCGTTATTGGAGGTCATCATGGCGACGTTGAGATGGATGAAGTCGCGCCAGAATGGAGACTTGTAGCTTCCTGGGTCGCCAGCAGGAACTAGAAAAGTAGTCAGTACGGCCTCTCAATGCTTCTGAGTTGGAGAACCCACGTCTTTCGTTCCAATGTGACTCGACATTCCAATGTGTATACACATCTCGAGGCTTGTTCTCCTTCACGCATGTTACTTCGATCTGCTTGAAACCCCACTGAGGAAGATTGACATTTCCAGCACGCAGATAGCAGCCTAGAGAGGTGTGCTTCAGCCTGAATGAAGTCGTCAATGTTCTGATCTTGGACCAATCATTTGATGCTGCGTCGTCAAAAACCTCGACAGTCCAGTGGTCTTTCTCGTCACCAATCGTAGTGTTGCCATATGATGAGACTTCGTTATCGCCTTTGGTCACAGGAGCTGAGACAGCATGCGAATGAAGGTTGCGGCCGGTCTGAGAGTGTATCAAACGAATGACATCCCCATTCCCAACGTATGTAATGGGTTGTTCCACGTCGTACAAGGGCTGGCTCCTGTTGGGGTAGAAGAACCAATCGTTGTTGGCGTCTTTGTGGTGGTAGCAAGTGACTTGTTGTTGCTGGGATCCTTCCGGGTACGTTTGAACGTGGGAATGCAGTAATCCACCACCATAACCCATGTTCTTCAGCGTAGCCCTCGATCTCATTGCAATTTCCAATGGGCTATCCTTGCCGACCTCGGTACCTTTCAAATTTGCCTGGAACAGAGAGCTCATTTGCGCATCGCCTGGACCACTGTTCTCCAAAACAAGGAAATGGACCCAGAAGGAGAACATATAGACAAGTAATGGGACAACAATGAGGCCACCGACTCTGGCTGCGACGTGTGAGGCAAGCTCGACCTATGCAAGTTGTTAGCTGAGTGATGTCGCATATATGTGCTGTCAGTCACCTTTGGCATTTTCAATTCTCCAAATTTGTTCCAAAGATCTTCAATCGTGTATAACCCAACAAGAGCCGTGCCAAACATCCCTACCCATTTGACACTGCACACGCACCCAATACTGATCCCAGTCAAGAACAGCCATAAGAACCACTCAAGAGAAAAGCTTTGGTGCCTCAACCGGTGAAACCTTGCCCAACAAAGTACAGTCGTGAACGTGAAGCAGAGCAGCATAGAGTCCAGTAGGATGAATCTCGAGATCGTAGCGTACGAGTTTTCGCAGAGTACCATGAGGGTTATCAGCCAAACCGTCGCCCTCCTGAAATTGAGCTCTTTTGCCGTGAAATAGGCAAGAGGGACGCATACAGCGCCGAAAGCGGAGTTGAAGAGGCGCATGAAGGTATAGTTGAGTTCTTCCGGGTATTTCTCGCCTGACTTGAATTCGAAGGAGCCGTTGTAGCCAGCCAGAAGCCCTGAAAGACCGACGAGCATTTTGCCAAGAGGAGGATGTACATCGAAGTAAAACTCTCTTTTAAGGTAGTGGGAGCCGAATTTGCCAAAACTATGAAGGTGGGCACTGTTAGCATATAGCTTCAGGCTGGGGGTTTCGAGACCTTGTAGCCATCGATCAAGACTTACTGGGCCTCGTCCCAGGTGACAATATCCGACAGGCCGATCTTGTACATTCGGGTGAAGAAGGCGAAAATGGTGAAGACTAGAGGAGCTATGATGAATTCGTACTCGTCCACTATAGATATAATTGAGGATTGGGAGCTTGGCTGGAAAAAGAGTTGTAAGCAAAGGCTTCAATGACATACAAGAGCCCAGGATACCTTTTGTGACTTCTGATCATCAACTTCGTTCTGCGCTGGTACAACGCTGCCATTACTTTCACCAGGCACGTTTCTTCTCCGTAGCTCCGATCCATCTTGTGCTGCCCCTGAGGCCTGGCTTGCCTTGTTCCCTGCCATCGCGCAGTTTCAAGACCGAATGCTCTTACTGGTGTTCCTGTTTCGTATGGAAAGCGAAAACCCGAGTGCAAGTCCAGACTTAGGTGGTCGAAATGGTAAAAATTTGAAGCAAGGGGAAATGGCCAGCTGAGGCTGGAAAAGGAGTGTAGAGAATGTGTTGGATTAAAAGTACTATATAATCATAACGCTGGGAAGCAGCAGGTCGTGGAAGATACCGATTCCTTCGATAAGGCTCTTTAGCCTCTCTGCCTTCAATTCGAAGGATTTCGCTGCAGCGTTGATAAAATGTGTTCTATTTCAGAACCCTTACGAGGCACAGCTGGGCATGGAGGCGCTAATGAATTTGGTTCGCCGACTCGCCGCGCTGAGAGAGCTTGGCATCTTACGGCCGGCGATAAGGCAAGATAGTACAAAATCAACATTTTTTTAGGGTTTTCGCTTGGGTGAACTCAGGCGGCTGAGTCCTTAAAGAGCGCCCTGGAGTGTACCTTAGAGCTGGTTATCTAGGTCGCAAGGTGACTGCCTAGAATCTACTAGTCCCATACCCAGCTCCTTGGCCCGTACAGCTGTCCGACCTTGGAGCCTGTCGGAGCTGGGGGTGAACCCTTCTACTGGAGGGCAAAATCTCAAACATGTTTGGCGTTGTCCTATCTTGCCTTACCGTCCGCCGTACATCGGGACGCGAGCGCTCACGAAAGTAATCCGTCCGTGTACCTTAGTTTTAAACAGCTAGAAGGGTTCACCCCCTAACTGCTCGCGCCCCCTAACCGCTCACCTGTAGGGCTGATGCCTGGAACACGCCTAGAGACGCCCCTAGTCCTGATCACTTTCGCGACAAGAATGGTCCCTGCAACTTCCCG
>JAABUS010000598.1_pt1 | contig 90066 bp, 75 predicted proteins | sample 5560161 | NCBI WGS metagenome assembly JAABUS01 (sample SAMN10711885, study PRJNA513376) | rock metagenome | isolation source: Antarctica rocks | place: Antarctica: Victoria Land, Trio Nunatak nord | collected 2016-01-04
TAAAATAAATAAAATAAATAAAATAAATAAAATAAATAAAATAAATAAAATAAATAAAATAAATAAAATAAATTATATATTTATTAATTATTATTAATATCTAAATTATTCGTATATATTTCAAATATAAAAATTTATATTAATTTTTAGATATATTTCTATTTTTTATTTTTATTTATATTAATATATTATAATAATTTAAATTATATATATTATATAGATTAATAATTATTTTTATTAAATTAATATTATTTAAAATTAAATTTAAAATTTAAAAAGAAGGTTCGGTTTTTTCGAAGGAATATTTAATTTTTTCTAATTAAATTAAAGAAAAAAAAAGCCTACCCGTTTATTTAAATTTTTTAAATTTTTAAATTATTTAAATTCTTAAAACTCTCGAAATTAAAAGGCCGAAGCCTCGGTGTTATATACCGTATCGGCTATAATCTTCGAAAAATTCGAGTTAATATATTAATCGAAAATCTTAAAATTCGAAAAATATAAATTACTTTCTTTTTTATAATAATAAATTTAAAAATATCTAGCGGCCTTAAAGACTTTATTTATTAATAATTAATTTAAAAATCTCGAATTTCGAAAAACTCGAAGTATATAATATAGAGATTTAACACCCCGTTAGAACCCGTAATTATTATAATAATTTTAAAAAACTCGAATTAACTTAATCCTCGAAATATTCGAGGCTCGAAAAATACGAATCTAATATATTACGAACCGATAATTTTATATTATTATCCGTTATTTTAAACTTCCTTTTTAAAAATATTAATTTAGAAAAATCGAAGTCTCGAAAAAATCGAACCGGCGCCCGATCTTCGTTTAATTTATTTATAAAATTATATATAAATATTTATACTTTAATATAAATATCCTTCGAAAACTTCGAATTAATTTTAAATATTCGAAGAATTCGATCTTCGAAAAATACGAACCTAGAACCGATAGTTATAAAATAGAATATTATCCGCCTCCGAGCCGTTATATAAAATATAGGGTATCGCTTTCGAAAATTTCGAATTAATTTCTAAACTTCGAAAAAATCGGGTTTCGAAAGTTACGAATTAAGCGGCTTTTTTTATAAATAATATATTTATAAGAATAAATCTTATTATTCTAGAATTTTTTCCTAAATAAATTAATTCGAAAAATTCGAAGGTTCGAATATATCGAAGTTTATTATTAAGTTGTATCGGTTTATTTATCGTTATTACGCTTTAAAAGATTCGAATTAATATCTCTTCGAATATTTCGCCGCGCCCGAAGACCGACGCTAGCCTCGTCTCGCCTAGCGCGAAGGCTCTGTCCCGGAGGGACCGTTACCATCTCACGGGAATATTTGAATCAGATGTGTGTGGCATGGATCGACATTGCCAAGCATTCGCATGAGTTTTGCAACCGCTAAATCCATACGTTCTTGTCTTGGCAGCGATGGTAGCTTCCTAAAACATCAGAATATTTGCAAGCTGTCAGAGTAGTATGCAGTAGCTCTGAGCCCGAAAGAGGCAGTCTCTCGCTCAAGTATCTGCACTCTGTCTTCTCCGCGAGCCCAATGCTCTCTCGTTCAGCGTTCTCATCACAGACTTGTCAAATACTTCGAAGAGCTCCTCCGAAAAACCTCGTTCCTATCACAACTCCTTCACTTAGCAGTCGTTGCTCGGTCCATCGCGCCAGCATGGTAAGTGACCTACCTGGGTTGTTCGTGTATTTTGTCATTCGATTGGCCGTTTCAAACAACATGCGCTGACGCAAACCCTCGAACAGTCTACCAGAACCGAGACAGATGCTTTCGGAGAGGTGCAGGTCGCCTCAGACAAGTACTGGGGTGCGCAAACAGAGCGATCACTGGAGAATTTTAAGATAAACCAGCCACAGGACCGAATGCCTCCGCCCGTCGTCAGAGCTTTCGGCATTCTAAAGGGCGCAGCGGCAACTGTGAACATGAGCTTTGGGCTTGGTAAACACACTGTCGCTCCTAGATAGGGACCTCGCTGAGTGTGAAAAAAAGACAAGAAGCTCGGGAAAGCTATACAAGAAGCCGCGGAAGAAGTAGCATCCCTCAAACTTATCGATCACTTTCCGCTGGTTGTTTGGCAGACAGGGTCAGGAACACAGTCGAACATGAACGCTAACGAAGTCATCTCGAATCGCGCAATTGAGATATTAGGAGGTGAAATGGGTTCAAAGAAGCCTGTACACCCCAACGATCACGTCAACATGTCAGCCTCCTCAAACGACAGCTTCCCTACAGTCATGCACATCGCTGCAGTCCTGGAGATCGAGGAGTCCTTGATCCCGTCCATGCGAAGTCTGCACGCCGCACTACAAGCAAAGAGCGAAGCCTTTGAGCACATTATCAAAATTGGACGAACCCATCTACAAGATGCTACACCTCTAACTCTGGGCCAAGAGTTCTCCGGCTATGTCGCACAGATGGATAGGGGCCTTGAGCGCGTGCAAGCAACACTACCACATTTGAAGCTACTTGCCCAAGGTGGAACAGCAGTAGGCACAGGTATTAATACATTCGCTGGCTTCGCGGAAGCTATCGCAGAAGAAATCAGCAAAATGACGCAAGCTGACTTCAAGACTGCCCCCAACAAGTTCGAGGCTTTGGCTACCCACGACGCGATCGTCGAAGCATCAGGGGCTTTGAATACCGTAGCAACTTCGCTATTCAAGATCGCACAGGATATCAGATACCTTGGCTCTGGACCTCGGTGCGGATTGGGAGAATTGAAGCTACCAGAGAACGAGCCCGGCTCTTCCATCATGCCTGGAAAAGTCAATCCAACCCAAGCTGAAGCTTTGACTATGGTTTGCGCCCAGGTGATTGGTAACCACACTGCAGTGACAATAGGCGGAATGAATGGACAATTCGAACTCAACGTCTTCAAGCCAGTCTTGATCCGAAACCTGCTGCATAGCATCAGAATACTAAGTGATGGGATGAGGAGCTTTGAGAAGAACTTGGTCGTAGGCATCGAAGCAGACGAGAAGAGGATTAGCACCCTCCTACACGAGAGGTAAGCCACTTCAAGTCTCATAACAAATACGGCAGCTAATTTGGACACAGTCTCATGCTCGTCACCTGCCTCAACCCTGTCATTGGATACGACATGGCGTCTAAAGTCGCGAAGAATGCCCATAAGAAGGGCTTGACGCTTAAAGAGAGCGCTATGGAGTTGCAGGCGCTGAGTGAGGAGGACTTTGACAAATACGTCCGTCCGGAGTTGATGCTGAGCCCAAAAGAAGTGTCCCATTAGAGTGGTCTTCATTAGTATGACAAACGCCGCTTGTAGGTACGTACATATAATGTGGATATCTACAAACAATGCAAAAGTCTTGAGGGAAGTCATACATCAGATGTAGGTATTTCTCGAACGCAGCTCAAACGTGTGTGATCTGAGTAGCAATTCGGACATCAATAGGATTAGGAGCCCGAAAACCTGTCATCTGAAGACGGCGTTTCTACATAATTTCTAGGATACCGTGATGCTTCCATGGATATGAAATCTGAATAGTGTTCTTCTTAGGTAAGCTGTCTATCAAAGTCGTCTTCCTCGGAGTAAAAGAGCGAACATGACATCCAATAAGGAAATGTAGAAGCAACCATTTGCCTAATGCAGAGAGACATTGACCTCCAAAACGCCCCGAGATTACACTCGTAGCCTTGTGGGAGCTATGAATTGAATCACCCATTACCTCCGCCACCCCAGCTCCCCCTTCCCAACTATCTGCGTCTACATACTCTGATCATGATATGGCTGTTGCTTAATTCCACACAGTTTGGGCTAAAGCTGGGTTCCAGGCATGGCTTTTTCTACGACTTCTCGCTGCAGTAATTGTAGGACATTGCAAGGGGAAGTGGCCAAAATAGCCAATTGGCGAAGAAACGTCACCAGTAAGACTTCTGTGGTGAAGCTGTGTGTCGATGAATAATCATTGAGAAGAGAAGCAAGAGGTCTGGAGAACAAAATGCCGTCCATCCAAAAGTCGACTAGCGCTTCCGCACCACAGGTCGCGCTCAGTGTCGCGTCTCCTATTTTCAATTCTCAAGTCGCGTTTCATTCTCTACTCACTCCCTCAATCACTCACCATGCCTACAGCGATCACGCCTCGCAGGCGATCGCGCGATGAGCTCGAGTCCGACGAAGTTGGCAGCGCATCCCCAGATATGATACCCTCTTCCCAACCTGACTTTGGCAGCAGCAGCAAACGAGCTCGCCTTACCAACCGAAATGCGACGCCTTCGTCCAATGGGACTCCTCTGACCAATGGCTACCACTTACAGTCAGACGTGTTGCAGAAAGAAGTCTTGCGTACAAAGGGCGCACCGAAACAACATCAACCCGGAGCGATCGTCCGTGTCACACTTGCGAACTTCGTTACATATACGGCTGTGGACTTCTACCCAGGGCCGAGTCTGAACATGGTCATCGGGCCCAATGGAACGGGGAAGAGTACGCTGGTTTGCGCGATATGTGTGGGCTTGGGATGGGGTCCTCAGGTAAGGTCTACAACCAGCAAAGATGAACCAACGGGACTGACCAGTGGTAGCACCTCGGTCGGGCGAAGGAAGTCTCAGAATACGTCAAGCATGGGTGTCAAGAAGCTATTATCGAAATTGAGCTTGCAAAAGATGGGGGAAAATTCAAAGAGAACCTTGTCATACGGTGCACAATCAAGCGTGATGGCAACAAGTCTATTTACACTGTGAACGGTCGGCCACAAGGCAAGAAGGCCGTCATTGAACTGGCGAGGTCGCTTTCTATTCAGATCGACAACCTCTGCCAATTCCTGCCCCAGGACAAGGTAGTCGAATTCGCCGCGATGACACCCATCCAGCTGCTACGTGAGACTCAGCGAGCCGTCGCTTCTCAAGAGATGATTGACACGCATGAGGAGTTGAAGGATCTCCGCCGAAAACAAAAGGACGCTCAAGCCAAGTTTACCGCGGACCAAGACTCCCTCACTAACCTTGAAGGTCGCCAGCGATTGCAAGAAGCGGATGTCGAGCGTATGCGCGAGCGCGAGCAGGTTGTCAAGCATGTGAGGATGCTGGAAGCTGCAAGGCCATTCGCGCAATATCGAAGCGCGAGAGCTGTGGCAAGGGAGGCGAAAGAGAGACGACAGGAAGCGCAGAATGAACTACAGACCCTGCAGGACGAGGTTGAGCCAGCGATGAGAGCTGCCAATGTCAAGGAGCAATATAAAAAGCAGATTGAAAAGGTCGCGACCGAGCGAAGGAGTGACATTAGCAAAGCTGAACGACACGCCGACGGAATCGACAGGAAATTCCAGGAAAAACACGACAAGCACAACGAGCTTTGCAACGAATACAGGACTGAGCGGGATAGCGGCAAGAAGTATAGGAACGAAATTGCGCGGGTTGAGCAGCTGATCGGAAACTTGAAAAGGCAGATGCAGGAGCAACCTTCGGAGCTCGACGTGTCAGCTTACAACGAGCGCATTCGCGAGAAGCAGCGCGGCATTCGCAATTGCAAAGAACAGATATCTGAGTTGAAAAAGAAACAAGGCGAGGTGACCCAGCGAGGCAAAGATAAGAGCGCACGAATCCAGCAAGCTGAACATGACCTAAAATCACTCGAATCTCAGGCTGGTAAACAGAGATCAAAACTCCAAAGTGCGTCAGCAGATACCGCTAAGCTATGGCAATGGGTGCAAGAGAACCAGGATCGATTCGAGAAACCAGTCTTCGGGCCTCCTATCGTAGAATGCTCGATCAAAGACCCCAAGTTCGTGAGCCAGATCGAGTCTCTAATCCAGCGTGGTCATATGCTCGCCTTCACGGTGCAGACAAAGAAGGATTTCAGGACGCTCTCGGACGCAGGAGCAAGCCAGCGCCTATCAGAGGTTAACATACGAACAATGCAAACCGGACTCGATCCATTTCGTCCGCCAATCGGAGAGGATGAGATGAAGCGTTATGGCTTTGACGGGTGGGCTCTCGACTACCTAAATGGACCAGAACCGGTTCTGGCCATGCTGTGCGCTGAAATAAACCTCCATGCAAGCGCGGTCGCATTCAAGGATACAACGACACAGCAATTTGAAATGATCCAAAACAGCAATATTGGTTCCTGGGTCACTGGCAAGTCGAGCTACAGGATCACCCGCCGCAGAGAATACGGACCTGGCGCTACTTCCACGCAGGTCAGAGACTTGAGGAGAGCCCAAGTATGGACGGAACAGCCGGTTGACATCACAGCCAAGCGGGAATTGCAGGAGAACATTGCAGGGTGGACGGAAGAGGTTGAAGCCGCTAAAGAGGAGATCAGTGAGCTCCAGACGAAAGTCTTAGCATACCGAGAGGCAATTCACAAGACGACAGACGAGGAGGTCTGATTACTCCTCGTCCAAGGACACATGTGTGTTGTTACTGACTTTCATAGGCTGAATTGTCTAACGAAAAAGCAGCCAAGCAGAAGGCTTTGGGAGAATTCAAAGCGCTCCCTACAAAGCTCGGTATATCACTTCATCATCCGCCACTGTGTGCAGTACTGACATCTTCTAAGCTGCTCACCAAGACAAAGTCAATCAAGCTCAAGAGGCCATGAGTGCTATAAGACTACGTCTCAGGGACATAGGAGACCAGCAGGATGCGATTGCAATGGAGAGAGCAAAGCTCGCAATAGACTTCGCCGTACGCTTCTCCCCTTCGCAAGTCCAACTTGATGCTTACTGCCAAAAACCAGGATGCTGTCGAAGCACTCAGACTCTTGCATAACAGCCTGCACGAATCGGAGATCTTACTCATAGAGGCTACATCCGACTTCGAAATCCTGCATGATCGTAATCGATCTGTAAAGGACCTACTAGCAACTCAGACACGGCGAGTCGACGAGCTAGCAGAACAAGCCTCTAAAGCTCAGCAGGAAGCTCGACGTCTCATCAACGTCTGCTCAGGACTTCTGCAAAATGAATCGGATGAGGAGCTTCGCACCTTTCTCGGGGCAATGCCCGAAGGCCAGACAATTGAAGAGCTTGAAACCGAGATTGATAGCGAGAAGGCGCGATTAGAGCTGATGCACGAAGGCAATGGCAGTGTTGTCAGAGACTTCGAGGCAAGGCAAAAAAAGATCGACAGCCTGAGTGCAAGGCTCGAAGAAATAAGACATGCCTTGTCTGAACTAGAAACTAGAATACAAGAACTACGAGATCAGTGGGAGCCCGAGCTCGACTCGCTTGTCAGCAAAATCAGCACTTCCTTCTCCTTCAATATGGAGCAGATCAGCTGCGCAGGTGAAGTGGGGGTTTTCAAAGACGAGGACTTCGATCAGTGGGCGATACATATCCGTGTCAAGTTCAGGTGCGTCCTTTTCGCCTTTATTTCCCCTGTTACATAGCATTGAATGGGCTAACACTAGCAACAGAGAAAACGAGCCCCTAACAACCCTCGACTCCCACCGCCAATCAGGCGGCGAGCGCGCCGTGAGCACAATCTTCTACCTCATGTCCCTGCAATCCCTAACAAAAAGCCCCTTCCGCGTCGTCGACGAAATCAACCAGGGTATGGATCCTCGCAACGAGCGTCTGGTGCACAAACGTATGGTTGGCATTGCTTGTGGCAAATCCGACATACCCACCACCACTCGCGCTGCCCGCCGCGTTGATGATCTTGAGGATGACGACGAAGGTGAAGCGGTGGATAACGATGGAGATGGCATGGGAGGCAGTCAATACTTCCTCATCACGCCCAAGCTCCTCAACAACCTTACCTACGAGCGCGGAATGCGGGTCCTTTGCATTGCCAGTGGAGAGTACATGCCTGCAGACAGAAGCAGAGTGGATTTCAAAGGCTGCGTGGATCTGATGAGGGGTTTGAAGGCTGGAGGTATGGGCGTGACAGCCGCAGGATAGGTAAATGCATATGGTGATGGTGGTGATTGGCGCTGTCTGAGCGGAACATACGATGCCTTTAGGTACGTGAGGTAAATACATACCCTTGCAGTGACAACTTTTCGTGGAGAGACGAAAATCATTGAGCTAGCACTTTTGATATGAATTTCTCCGGGCTGCCAATCCAAAGTGGTCAACAATATTTTTCGGCGGTGGAATTGGGAACGGACACAATCAGACCTGCATTGACCCAACTTAAATGAAATTGTCGCGCGCAAAGAGCACCAATTCAGTATCGATTGCCTGAGCGTTTCGCAGACTTGGTGTCCAATATTCTCATGCTTGAGCGGAATAGCCACTGTACTTACGGTCATTGAATTGGAAATGGAACGAATGGCAACTGCAGAGAGTGGAGTACTGATATACCATGCAGAATGCGCTGCACCTGTTATAGAATATACGCGACACGTCCTCCTTACTGCAGATGAAGTCAACATCCAAGAGGAACGTCCCTCAGCACAGCCGCTCAGAACGTTGGATTCGCGTCCTAGAAATGACGATGAGAATGTAAGCGAAGCATAATAGTGACTACTAAGCCTAAGCTTCCCTTTGCTGTACCTGGTTTTGTCAGATTCCAAGTCAATGCGTCCTACATTCCTGCTCGACAAAACATCAAAAAGATCCATCCATCCCCCTTGTCCTCGTCCAGGCAGTCGTCTCATCTAATATAATTCTCCTGCAGGATAGGATACGGAAGAAGAGCGTTATCTAACCCCTCCCCAACCACCCTCACAGATTCAACACCGGTAAATTCCTCTCCCTGTACCCTCCCCACCCCGGCCTCGTCCTCCCCCACTTCCCACTCGCTTTCCCCAAATCCTCAATCGCACTCGCCCATCTCACCAGCTCTGCCTCCGACCACGCAGTTCCCATCAGCGCCAGCCCGAATGGCATACTAGTCGTAGCGTTGATGCCAGCCGGAATAGTGATCACCGGATAGCCAGCTTGAGCGGCGATTTGGTATGTTTGGCGTACGTCTCGGGGGACGAGGAGAGCATCAACGCGGCGATTATTACCATAATTGGTGAGCGCATAGTCGATACCGTTTTCCCTCGTCGCGCTCTGGCAGAAATTCAGCGCTTGGTAGTATGTCTTAGCCATGACGCCTTGGGTGGCGAGGTAGGCAAGGAAATCGTCTTGGCCGGATGCGAAGGCTGGGTGGATGTTGGGGAGACAGCCTTCGGTGCCGGCGTTGGCCGTGTTGTATTGGACAATGTCTGAGAGGGATTTGATGTCGGTGTTTGAGAGGGCGGAGAGGTAGGTGGTGATGTCGTTGTAGAAGTCTACCTTCATGTATGTGAACTCGGATTCCTATCAACGTCGTTGAGAAATCAGCGTTGCCTTTGTTGAAAGTGTAATGAGTCGCAGAGCTGGTGTCAAAATAAGTGGCAGTGTCAGACGCTAGTGCAACCAGCTTCAGTATTGAATGTCCTCGGAATGAATAACATATTAGGCTTCCAAGCTCATTGGAGAGCAAATAAACACACGATCGCTATTGATTTGAGCGTGGAAGGGGATGTTACTTGCTCTTGAGGACTGCTGCTGTGCTGCGAATTCCAGACTCTGTAGCCTTCGTGACTGCCATTTATTCTGACACCAAGCGTGGTCGGAGAGCAAAAGGCCATTCCAGGACGTACATTCGGATAAACTCTTGTACTACCATAATCCCAACCATCCGGACTCACAATCCTCTCATAATCCTTCAGCTCCGTCCCGTTGACAATCGTTGCGCCAGCTGCCTCTATCTCGTCAATAATCTCAATAAGCTGGGTCTGCTGCTCTGGCGGAGTGAGGGCCCAGAAACTCTGCCAAGGAATGCCGAACGTGGCATTTTTCAGTGCATCTTTGTTAGACAAGAACTGGGCGTAGCCACCTAGAGGCGTTCTGCCAGCTTGAGCGAATGTGTCGTTGTCGAGGGGGTCGATGCCGTAGATTGCGTCAAGAGCGTAGACGGCGTCACGGACTGTGCGGGCAAGGGTGCCGAGGGTATCTTGGTGGTGGGATTCCGGGATTACTCTGTGGCGAAGAGTCAGCTTGGACAATGGTTTGGTCGAATTGAAGGACATCAGAGAACAAGCTTCTTGCTCAGCCTCGACTCGAATTGCAAACAAAGCAAACGAGAACGGCCAACCGACAATACTCTCAAAGCAGCAGGGGAGAAAATGTAGCGAACAATGTGCTCAATATCAAAAGGGACTTTGACGAACCCCGGTCATCCAGCGCGAATAATTAGACTAACAACTGCTGCCAAGCTTACGTGCATATTCAACAGAGCCTTCATAGTAGCAAAACAAGACCGAAACACCCACAATGTCGATCCACCTCGACGAGGAAATGCTAAAGGATTCACTTGCCCAGAGCGAGAAGTCAGCCCAAAAGTCGGCTTAATACCCCCCAACGCATTCCTCTCCGCAGGATTTATAACTACCACTCATCAGTATCCCCCTCTCTATCACTTCAACCACTAAAACCACCACTCCCATCCGTTTCCGTCCCCAACGCATAAGCAACCACGTTCCCCGCCACAGCACCAGCACTCCCACTACTACTGCCTCCTGGATTGACAGTCAAATTATACGGACTCCTTGCTTATCTGGCACACTCTAGATTCAGCATTACTTCTTAGGACGAAAAATTCAACAGTGAGACACGTCACGGGAGTAGTTTTCGAGCAAAAATCCACGGTTCCATTTCAGAAGCATATCTTTCGACTTCGAAAAGGGTAAAAAATATGGAAGAAGGACTCCAGAAAACCTGTGTCTTACCCTCCTCTTCCCGAATACCCCTCGGAGTAATTACTACTTCGCATATTCGCCCACTCACTCAGCGTAGCCTTGCCCATCAGCAATGCACCCGCTTGACGAAGACTGGACGCGACGAAAGCATCGCGGGGAACCATGCTGCCGAGGAGGGCCCAGGTCGAGGACTGAGGCGATGGAGAGGAAATTTGGGTTTAGTTGCAGGATTACGCGGTAATTATATAGTTAGTAGTGGTAAGTTATAGCAGAAGCGATGCTGGAAGAGCCCAATTATAATCCGACGTGTTATGATAACAGCAAGAAGCGGGCAAAACAATGATTGGAAAAGTTGGAAAGCTAGAATTCCATATAATATACTCCAAAAGATCGATTTAGTAAAGTCTTTCAAAACAGTACCAAAGTCGTGAAGCTAGTTTGAAAGCCAGAAAATAATCACCTACTCTACCAAACCGAGGGGTAGGTACCAGCCATGTATGCTACAACATCAAGACCTGCACTCCATCCTCTTCCCTCAATCTGGGAAACGGAAAAGGAGCTTACTCACCTCACATATTCATCAACCTGCCACACCCTCCGCAAATAACACATCGCAATCTGTACACTGGTCAACTGCCCTTTCGCCATCGCGTCCTGCATTTCGTCAATGGTCGCTTCTTCCAACATGAAGCCATTACAAACGGGCATAGGAAAGAGATCTGCGGGATCTGGGGTAAGAATGTTCGGGAAATTGTACGGGAAGGGCGAGTCGAGGATCTGCGATGTGATGGGGTCGGAGGCATTGTAGCTGTCGAGGGATGATGCTGTGATTGAGCTATTTGCGAGGATGATCGTAGAAGCTCGGATGTGAGTGGCGAGGGAAAGGAAGAAAAGAGCGAGGAGTTTTTGCATGCTGAATTGTAGTCTGCTGGATAGCGATTTTGACAACATGAGAGCCATTGTCAATTGCATCTTATGACTAAAACGCCGCAAACATAAAAGTCAATAGTTGTTGCATTGAAAGGAATCCTCTGTCATTCACCACGCTCGGTGGTGCAGAGCCTACGCTTCGCATAACTGCAGTCACCCTGCATTTAGCGTGTGCAAAACTCTTGCAATTTGTTGGCATAAAAAATCCATGCCACACACCTGATCCAAATATTCAAACCCTATGCAGCCTCAAGTCATCCCGCGTCCATCAGACTATAGGTTCGAATTGCCAGTTTTCGAGTAATGAGCAGGACGTGATGAGCGTTGGACGCCATCCATCTGTTTCAGAAGAGCTAGACCTTTCTTTGCTTTGCTGTCTTCCAGGAGTATTGCCTTCGTTCTTCACCTAATGCTCCTTTGGACATGAGTCTTGGTCGGCTGAATGTAGAGATTACACATCATTGGAGCTCAACGAGTCAAGATTTCCCCGTTCTAAATCCATGGCATAGGGAGCTTTGATTGTTATTTTCACGCAGTTGTTGACCAGGGAGTGCCATTTTGAGACAGTTCTCGAGCAGTGGTATGTGTAGCATGAGCACAATTGAGGTATCGAACGACAGCAGTCACAGTTCTTGTCAATGCTGCAGGATCTTTGATATGATGACGCTAGCTGCATCTATCATCACATCCTCACGCACGGAGCACATCCCACCATCACCCCCATCTCCCTCATCCCTCCTAACGTGTCTTCCCAGTAGCCTTGTTCGGCGCCCCCTTCGCACCCATCTTGCTCTGAATCCGCCCCGGCTGCCCTCTCGCACTCGACGCCGCACTCTTTGCCTTCTCAGCCTTCTTCTTGCTCTCGGCCGTCGCCTTCTTGTCCTTTCCCTTGGCGATGGCTTCTTTGCGTGCTGCTTCGCGGGCTTCGGGTCGTTGTGAGCGTCGCTCTCTGATTACCTCGAGGGAGGCGCCGACGATACCACGTTGTTGCTTGACGGTGCGGCGGGTGCGCTTTTTGGCGATTTCCTATGGTAGAGAGATGGATTAGCGGGTAATCTTAGTAGAGCAATAGATGATGAGGCAGGAGGGAAGGCGTAGGCTGTTCGAGAGGACCGTAGCTGGAGCGATATGCCGGAACGTTCAATCTCCTAGTGTAGTCCAGCTTCATCCACCTCACACCCAGACCGATTTTTAGCGTATAGGAATCGAAGCCCACATACCTCAGAGATACCCTTCTTGTGCTGCCTTCGGAAAAGTGTAGTCCACGCAATACGTCTGGGATTTTTGCGTTGGAGGAAGAGGGATTCGGTCTTGCCGTTTTGGAATCGGAAGATCTTGCTGTCCCCCCGGACGTAGAGCTTACCCTACCATTATCCGGTCTTGTCAGCCGCTTGCCCATACAATCCTTGTCACTGCATCCGCCGCCGCTCGTGCAACAGGCCTTCGGCGTCGTTGCGTTGGGGGAAGGAGGGGCTGGGGGAGCGCACCTTGCCAGGATATATCTTCTCACCGCTGAAGGTATCTTCGTAGGTACGCATGATGGCGGTCTCTGATGCGGAGTCTGAGAGTTGTTGTTTGGTCTGACGGGGTGGCCTTGGTGTCGATTGTCCGGCGAATATCGCGCAAGCGTGATGATGTGGGTCACGTGCACGTAGGGCTGAGAGGAAGCAAGTTACACGGCTTGCAAGGCTGAGAACTCCTCTCTCAAGATCATCACGTCGGTTCGATAGGTGTTGATGGCTTTGGTACAACCTGAGTGAGGTCTTGGAACTAAGAAGAGCTTCCTAGCGCCAACATTGGACACCAAGGCTTCTATTGAACATGGTATTAAGGACTTCCTGTTTCGCAGTACTCTATTTCGAACTCGCAGGACGCTACATAATCTTTGCATTTTTTTATTTGATTGCGAACTGCTAATTGCTAAACAACATGTAATATCTTTGGCACATGAACTTTTGTATTGTAGACTGATGGCCTTTTAAGGCAGCATCAATTAACCACTGGCTTTAAAGCCATATAGTGAAAATCGTGCAGGACTTCCTTGTACTTTGCCGAGATCCAGATATGTAGCCATCCCCATGTGAATGTTGAAGATGTTGACCATGACCGCCTTTTCCTCCTTCATTATTCCACGATTCCGACGTAAGTATCGTCAATTCTTGTCATCATCACCTTCCTATCCTACCCAAACGTTGCCCGTAAGCCATTGATATGAATCGTTGGTAAAGTAGATTGAAGCAAGTTATGGTGATTGCGACGCTTCGAGAATTTTTCGTAGCCTGATTGAGGCATTAATGGAACTGGCAAGCCTCCCAAACCTTCGGATTGCATTGCTATAGGAGATGTCAATGGGTGGATGAAAACGTTCAATCCTGAGATGTAGCTTACTAGACAGGTACGCTCGTGGCAAGGAGAGACTGGGCAGAGGCCAAAGCAATGCGGGCACACGCTCCTCTTGCAGCTCGTGCAACCCAAATGTGTAGGTAGGTCCATGCCAGTAGGCATCCATGTGTTGATCAGAAGCAGGATTCTCGAAGCTCGTGTCTTCTCCTCAGGTAGAGAGACCCTGTCGGAGACGATACGCCGGAGTTTGGAGTAGACGCAGCATCCTTCACTGCAGTTGTCGCACTTGCCTGTGCAGTTCGTGCAGCGGAGGTTTTTCGAATGCCAGACTCGATTGTGGTGGGGATGCTTTGTGTAGTCGCCGCTGGAGTCAGCCACGTTGCGGTAGATAATCTCCGTGTTGGTCTCGCGGCGAAGTTCAGCGAGCTGGGAAAGGAAAGGCTGTTAGCATTACCTGTCTTGCAGTGTGACTGACGGAGAAGAGGTTACCTTTTGACTTGCATATGCCATCTTAGAGGCCTCCTCATTCTCAGCCTGGATACGAGCCCGGAGAGTTTCGCCTAAGAGGCCACCCCCCGAATCGCGCTCGGTGAACGTCCCAATTGGACTAGGTCGTCCAATATATTTTGGGCTTACCCTGGAGCGCCCCGAAACATCACCTGAAGGAGGCGCAGAGCCAGATCCGACTGACTTGCGAGGAATGTTCATGGTGTCCAGCTTTGGCAGTGCTTCAACAGCTCTGGTAACCAGCAGTATGCTATCTGGCGTGTGAGGCCTGTCAAAAATTTCTGAGAGAGTGGGAATCCTGTGTATAGCATTGCTTCCCTCACGAGCATCCGCATCGACGCCGGCTGATGCAAACATGGAGACTGATGAAAGCTCAGCCTGTGTTGGCGAAACCTGCAATCCGGCTTCGTTGACCGTGCTTACACCGGCAATGGCGGACGGATCCACTGGAGAAGCAGAAACCTCTGTTGCTATTCCTTTGCGCTTTTCTCGACATAGTGGGGAGCTCTTGAGCGCGGTTGAGATGTCTTCGTCATCGCTCAGATTCGCGGATGCAAATCGGTCAATGCTGTCATCGGCGGAGTTACCGCCATTATTGTGCTGACGCTTTCTCGACGGAGTACAATACCCGCTAGTTGGAGAGCGACCCTGGGGACGAAAAGAGTTGCGCAAAGAAGCTACGCCCTTGTTGTAGCGTAGAGGTTCTGGTGAAGGAGCGTCGTTGTTGTCGCTTGACTCGCTCGACTGGGTGTGACCGCCACTGCTGGCTGAGGTAGAAGAGCTCCAGGTATGATGGAGTGATTTTGGAGAGTTGGTGTTATCCGTTCCACCCGAGTCATGATTATGACGGTTGAATTTGCTAGTGTCAGGTGGAAATAACTCAAAGCTGCCACCTTGGGGAGCCACGTATCCGCTGGGGCTGGTGTTTGGGTCAACGACTTCAAAGCTGCTGTCGAGTCGTGTCGGACTTCCGTACTTCTTGTATTCAGGATTGGCGAAAAGTGCGCGGCTAGTGGTTGGGGTGGAAGCTCCAGAGCCACTCTCACGTGCATCGTCTTTGTGGTTGTGCTTGTGCACAAGCTTGCTTCTGTCCATGGGAAGAAGTAACATGCTAGCATTGACAGGAGATAAAGGGGAGGGTGAATTGAAGCTGGAAGGTCGCAAAGTGTCGACGGAGGAAATATCGGAGTTATTATGGAAATAGATGGAGTTTCGTGATCGAACAGCTGGGATGAAGTGGATTTTGGACTTATCGACAAGCTCTTTGGTGGAGCTGACTCCTGTTCCGTAGTTTGCCTGGAGAATGGAAGTCTCAATCTCTTTGATGGTTGTGTTATCGTTAGTAAGAAGCAAAGCCTCCTCTTGAGCCTGCACACGAGCTTCTAGTTGAGCTTCGTGAGCTACGAGATCGAGTTCGACTTCGCCGTCTTCATTAATAAGACCACAATCGCAGACATGCTCGACGATGGTAAGAAGTTCGTCTTCCTCAAAACCTCTCTCTTCTGCGATTGTACGTAGTTCCTCGTAGCTGTCCTCGAGTTCAGAGCGTTCATCCGTTGTCAAGGCAGATCGTGACGTATGTAAATGGGGACGTGGAGAGCGGGTAGCTTTCGACGCGTTGAAAAGCTTGAACTTCTCCCTTATCGATCTGCTGGACTGGCTCTTGCGTAGAGGATGAGGAGGTTGAGCTGACTGGTCATCGTATTCTCGAGCGTTTGCGCCAATGATGGCACCGAAGACTTCTTCTCCAGGGAGAGTTGACTCTACTGGTTGATCGTTGAGCGTGCGATCATTTGAATGGAAGGTAGCGCCAAAGACATCATCACTATCGCTATTTCTAGCGTTGGCGGTCGTGGTATTAACCGTCAGCTTGGTCTTCCGACCGTTACCTTTTGGCAGCTTGAAAGGCGCCATCTTGAAGGTCGATAGTATGAAAATGGATGTGTTGCGAGTGTCTGATGAGAGCAATCGATCTCAAGCCTTCCATGGCAGGTCAAGGTCGTTTAAAGTTTCCGAATATCCTAGAACTCCAAATTCATTTTGCGCTGGCGCGAAACAATTAGTGGATTTGCAGGCTCCTCGGATCCATTTTAGGCCGGGGTTAGCCTATCTAAAGTGGGCCGGAGACCCTTGTTTGAGGTTTTGGCCATCGCAGTGCTCCAGACATGCAAGTACAACTCTGTTAAGATCTCGCAAATGTTGTGGATTGCTGCCATAGTGCCAATTTTGGAGTAAATATCTTTCAGTGTCTTATATTTATGTTGCTTGCGAATGTTACTACACCCGGTCACTTGCCTATAACGATCTACCGGTTCACGATCTACCGGTTCACGATCTACCGGTTCACAGCACTGTTAGTTTCCGGCAGTTGTCCCAAATCTCAGGCATAGCATTGTAAGTGAGTTGTCATTCAGAGTATACGCAAGCCAGTACCTATTGGACCATGTGCCTGCATGATGTCCTCACGCAATGCAGCTTGTATGAACATACATGAAAGAAAAAGGAGGCAGTCTACCTTTATACCCTAGAGCCATTGTCTCATAACCATCATCCTGCCATTCATGTCAACACTCCTCAGCATTGAGCACTGTTATCAAGCCTTCGCGTATTTCTGAGTCCATTCCCTTGCCGTCTGTATCGCTGCTGGCTCGTCCTCCTTCCACCGCTGAGCCACGTCGTTGGCGAGAGGGTCATCTGGATTGGGGGCTCCAAGAAGAGCTTGTATTGAGAGTAGGATAGTGCGGATCTGGAGGGCTGGAGACCAGTTACCTGCGCCTGTTAGCTGGATCTCAACGGGCGGACGGAAAAGCTGTGCTGTACTCTTTAGGACATCGAGGCAGATGCGGCCAAGCTTGTCGATGTTTGGATGGTATATCTTCGTGAGGAAACGAATCTTGGGCGGAGTCATTGGGTAGTCGTCTGGAAGGAAGAGCTCAAGCTTGAAGACGCCCGCTGCTAGAGTAAGCTAATGTCGCTCAAGGATGAGTAATTGAATACTAACATTCATAGGGCGACTGAGAAGGGCCGTGTATCATGACATCGAAGTATCTCAGGTTGTCATCATGTGGGACTGCACTGATACCAGGGACCCTACAGCCCTAGCTGTCAGCCTGACTATGCTCTACGCAGTTCTTGGAGGAGGGACATGCGGTTCGGCCATCAATCTCTCTGTCTCCTTCACGATCCGCTTTGGTAAAGCGGCCATTGTGACTAAGAACCCTTGCTCTGCGTATGTTTGTGGAACAGCTATAGTGTCAGAGGGTTCTCTCGCGACAGTAATAGTTGTGTTTTGCAGCTTCCGTACAATGTCTTATAGGACAAGAGATCAGGATGAATTCATGTGACGGTGAAGCTTTGAAGCAGCACTACTGCCATGCGCTTCAAATAGAGCTATTTTTCTTTGACTCACACTCGTTAGATAGTGTTATTCACCCGAATGCGGAGCCTTGCTTCACCAGTTGAAGAACGGATGTTCGCTCGGCGCCTAGCGTCACGCTCAGGCGGCTTTCCCTGGACTACTTTACTGTAGATCGAAGATGACTAAGCAGTCTTCTAACGCGTTTCCAATATCGATCTTCATTGTTCATCTCTGCTTGCTCGCATTACGTTTGGTAACGGTCTGAAGCATTGCAATTGAACGATACTCGAGTATAAGAGGCCCAGGATGCGTAAATTGAGCTTTACATTTGCTGTACAGCCTTTAGGATCCAAACGATCCATACCGATCCCAATGTTCCAAGACATTGGCTCGTTCGCTGACATGGCTATGGCCCTGAGCTTCACTGGTCGCATTATCTCTGCATCCGCCGGAAAATCTCGACTGCCCTGAGTTCTGGGCGCGCATCGCTACGCTGTACCTCGACAATGACCCATTTGTTTTTACCCTTTGTTAACATAGCCTCTTTATCTATGATCTTGAAAGGACGGGTGCCCAATACAGCTCCAAGAGATGGAGAATGCAAAGCCTAAAGGGCCAGTATCGGCTTTCGAAAGCCCGACTTTTGGGCAGGATGGTTCCTTCCACTTGGATAAGCCTGTTGGTTCAGCATCCATCTCGCCTTGTGGTAGAGACATCGTCCTGGCTTCGTACGTCGCTCCCTCTTCCTAGCACCTATGATGACCTGGGCTCGTCGCTAACGCGATGCACAGGCGGCAGGGTCTACATGTAATTGACCTAGATTCACCATACTCTCCTCCACGGCACCTGCCTCATCACACGCCATGGGAAGTAGCAGATGTCCAATGGTCTCCATTCGCCGCCCGCGACTACTGGGTCGTCAGTACGTCAAACCAGAAAGCACTCGTTTGGAATTTGGGCTTGGCAAATACTCGTTCATCGGTAGAGCATGTCCTCCATGCCCATACTCGTGCAATCACAGACATCAACTTCTCTGCCCATCATCCCGACATCCTTGCTACGTGTGCAGTAGATAGCTTTGTTCACTGCTGGGACCTTCGCCGTCCAGCCAGACCTGCCATGACATTCTGTGATTGGTTTGCAGGTGCAACACAGGTCAAATGGAACCGGCAAAATTCTCATATCATGGCCTCATCTCACGACAAATTTCTTCGGATTTGGGATGACCGGAAAGGCGCACACCCATTACGTTCGATAGAAGCGCACGACACCAAAATCTACGGTGTAGATTGGAATAGGACAGAGACTACCAAGCTTATGACCTGCTCACTGGACAGAACCATAAAGCTCTGGGATTATGAGAAGCAGACAGACGACATCCGGACGCACGAGCCCGAAGAAATCGTACGTACCTCGTTCCCTGTATGGAGAGCACGTTATACTCCTTTTGGATTTGGTCTATTGGCAATGCCTCAGCGTGGAGACTATGACCTACACTTGTACGATCGGCGACCCACCGAATCTGAGGACGATTCGTGTGTCACTCCGGCGGTGTATCGATTCGGTGGCCATGAGAATCAAGTCAAGGAGTTTCTATGGCGATCAAGAGGCAACGTCACAGACAACATTGACGACCGCGAGTTCCAACTTGTGTCGTGGGGTACTGACCGAATTCTACGCCTACACCAAGTAGATGAGGATGTGCTCGGTAGAGTCGGATACGAGAAAGGCGTCAATCGAAACTTCAACGTCACCCGCAGAAATGCTGTTTACAAGACATTTCGAGACGACCCATCGAAGAATGTGCAGGCTGCATCACAAGACTCGCCATCTACCTATGGCATACGCTCTGCGCTTACTGCTCGTATGAGCAGAGCTCCTGTTTCGTTTGTCGGTGGATATGGCAATGGCGGATTCATGAGTCCCACGGCTGGGCGTAAAACGCAATCTCCAAAAGACATGGATCCAATATCGTGGATGCGAGGTGTCAGAATCGGGAAACGCGAACAGTCACCTTCTGTTATGCATCAAAGTGTGTCCTCGATTTTGTCGCCAAGCCTGAAGATAGACCCAAGCTGGGACGTGTTTGAAAGTTTAGGCGAAGAGATCACGCATGTGGGAGACAAGTTCCGGAAGGTCAAATTTGACCATGTATGGTAATAGCTTCCAACTAGAATATACGGTCAGCTTACAATTATCAGGTCGATGTTCAGGGCCGGAAGATTATTGTGTCTTTCTCAGGTCCCTGGGGTCCCGAGCAGAGTCCTACATATGTCAAGGCTCACATTGAATTCCCAAGTCACTACCCTGACGCTGCGCCGCCTTCTGTTGCTCTGGAAAACACTGCTGCCATTGATGAAGATGTCGAATCAAAGATTTCACTGGACGTTGCAGTGATCACAGCTAGCTTCGTCTCACGCCAAAGAAGCTCGTTAGAGGCCATCTTGCATTACCTGTTGGGAGAACAGGGCGTTGAGGAGAGTCTGCTCTGGCTCAAGAAGCGGAATGAGAGCGTCGATCTCGATTCTACCCGGGACCTGGACCTGGACCCCAGCTCCAGCGACGAAGATGACGATGCACTCGGGACATATTCAGATCCACCAGCTAGTATCCTGGAGGTCAGTGGTCCATTGACTGCTGTCTCGAATGCTCAATACAACGTTCCCATGCCTAAGGCATGCGGCGCGTTATGGGCAGATAACGGATGCTTAGTCTGCTTCTTCCCCCCGAAACTAGAAAAGGAGCCATCTCTGCTCGATCTCAGCCTGAAGTCCTCTGATAGATCGTCCAAATATCGCAAGACTATCTTCGAAGGGTTTGGCCGGTTGCGAAGTAGATCAAGTCGGCAAAAGCGAGCAGCATCTACGCTGGAGACGATTGAAAGTGGCGACTCCTACATTGATGACACTTCTTCGTCCTCGTCAGACTCATCCTCTTCGGAGGAGGAGATTGATCTGGCTCGCCACCATTTCATGCCCAGTATGGCCTGGCGCGGTGACTCGTCAGAAGCACACCCCGGAGCCACTATGGATGAGTCGCAGAAGTCAAGTGGTGACAGTGGGCTTGATAAGTCGACCGCTTCGAAGGGAGGTAACTTTGTCTCCATTCATGAGTTGAGCGATCTTCTTCCTGCGAAGCAGCGACTTGCCCAGAGACTTATGATTGGAAATGGATCTACCGGCCTCGTGCATAACGCGCAGATTGCTAGAGATGAGGGGGATCTTGATCTAGCTGACGTTTGGTCATTCGTCCACCTTCTGCTTCAGCGCAAGGTGCAACTGGAGCTGATGCAGTATCCTAGCACTAATCAATCAGTCGTGGTCGTTGCGCGCCGTGCTGCATCCGGTCTGAAAGCTAGGGACAGCGCTGTTGACCTATCATTCGATTCGAAAGAGGACAAAAGACCGTCAACAGCGTCAGCTTCGGTCAAGTGGGGTAGCCATCCGTTCGGATCGCGGTGGTTTGTGAATCGTTTGTGAGTCTCTCAAGCGAAAGACCCATTACCTGCTTGCTGAACTTTTCTAGGTTTCGCCACTACGAACAGCTAGCAGATGTGCAGATGTTAGCACTGCTATCTTGTGTATTCAGCGAACCTCAAGGTCGCCCCAAAGCCTCGATTACAGGGAGGGACCGTTCTACTCCGACCAGCTCGCTCGACTACAATGACTCGCCAGATGGGCTTCTCGAAGGATTGAGCAACTACTATCCATCCCAGGACATCGCCAAGGCCCAATTAGCTCGCGTGCAACCGGATCTCTCTGTGCAAATTAACTTCCAGCACATGCATAGCGGACCTCACTCTGCGGCGTCTTCGACCGGACCGCCTTTGAGTGATCTGTCTACCAGCGGCACTCCTCCTACAAACTACAGACCTCTACGCGCGAGCTTTGAACGAAGGGAATCGCAGGCAACAAGCCTCTCGACCTCGCCTGAGCAACTTCGTCATACGCATCGCTCGAATTCGAACCTCGGTGCACTTGCTGCATCATTTAAAAGTTCACTGCCCTTCAGCGCATCCGCTGCCTCTTCGCCACCCAAAATGTATTCGAAGAAGCGCTTGAGCCCTGCGCCGAGTTACCTTGGGACTTCAGCATCATCAATGGCCTGGAATCCATCCGACTTCTTCGCGAAATCATCTACCATCACGGAAGACCCGAGGTCGACATTCTCCCTGTCAGTTTCAGATACCGAAGAGGAAATCACTCCAGTACCGAAGAAGCCTGCCTTCAGCGTTAAATTGAAGAACCAAGATCAATTCCATAACGACGGGTATGCCAATGTCCCTCTCCTAGACCCGAACCAAGAATGGCAATACCGTGCCTACAGAGAGGCCTACGCCCACCTCCTCTACATCTGGGACATGCCCCTCGCAAGAGCAGAAATCCTGAAGTACAACCGCCCACTAACAGAAACTCCATCGCCTCGAAAATCAAGCTCCCTCCTCTCCATCGGCAAAGCAAGTCTCGCGGTCACCGCCGCCAACTCCGCAGATCTTGCCCTGGACTTTAGCAGCCGCTGCAGATCTTGCTCCTCCCTCTTACCAACCAAGAACACAAGCCGCCGCTGCTCAAACTGCTCCGTCAAACAGCGCCCTCTGACCTGCATTCTCTGCAACACCTTCATTCGCGGCCTCTCATCACCCTGCCTCAACTGCGGCCACGTTCTCCACGCCTGCTGCCGCGAGCTCCTGCTCTCCCAACAACCCGACAAGGCTCCAACGGAATGTCCTTCCGGCTGCGGCTGCATCTGCGCCGATTACACTATCGGTGAAATCGAGCTACCAGCGCCCAAACAAGCCTACGAACTAAGCCCGGCAATCACGGTTATCGGCGACGCGGGTATGAACGAGCAGGAACAATTGGGATGGAAGGACAGTGGTACGAGTACAGGAGATGTGAATGTGGCGGCTTATGATAGTTTGGCAAGGAACTTGCAGTTGAAACCGAGGATTGAGGGTGCGGTTAGGGGAGGAGTGGGAAAGAGGAGGAGTAGTCAGATTTGGAGGGGAAGGAAAGATAGTATAGATGAAAGTTGATGGTGATTGGATTATCATTAGGATTAATGTAGCGGCAAGAGCAAGGCGTGGCATGATCTGGAAAGTTGATGGAGTTGGAAGGATGGTAGATACCCCAATTGTCTCGTTATATGCAATGGCCTGTTTGAGCGAAGAGGTTCAAACTTTCTGTTCTGATGAGAGTCGAAAGCCCATAGTTCATGGCATATTTGACCTGGGCTTAAGTAGTCACACCTAGAGTGTGCTCTTGGTATTTGGGAATTGGCAGCTGCTATGGGTATAAGCCCCCACAAGACGAGACGGTGGGGGAGATTTCTCGTGCATATAAGTCTGTCTGTTTGGGGCTACTCGGGTATATCACGATGGCATGGATAGATGTTGAATATAGCATTATTGAAGCGTTGATTGAATTCATTCCATGAAGCACGAATTGCTCGCTCATGTCCCCCGCCTGCAACTCATCCGCTAGTCATGAATTCGCGCACCTATCCCATCCCATCCCATCCCATCACATGACCACAGCAACATGATCATCCATAAACTGATCGATATTACCCAAAAAGAGCGCCGCAACGATGGAGACGGCGCCGAAAGCGATACTTACAAGGTAGACGTATCGGTACGACTCCGCAAAAGCAATTTGCCCCGCCCCCACTACGATTTCCCACGCCGTCACATTGCCCGCTATGCCGGGAAGGAGTTTGATTTCTTCGAGCAGCGATGCGCCGGTGAGGATAATGGCCTCTTCGATAATCGAAGTGTTGGTGATTCCGAGTTCGAGCGTCATCGCTCCGCCAATGTAGTAGATTGCGTTGGGAGTGAATTTGGATACGAAGACGTTGTAGTAGGTCGTGTAGCCGATGCTGCCGCCGATTACGCGGATGGCGACGGTGAGCGCGGCGACGGTGGCGATGAGGTCGTCGGGGCAGATTATGGTGGTTATGATTGAGGCGGGGACGACGATGCCGCCGATGCCGAGGCCCGCAAGGATGAGGAGGCCCCAGGCGCGGTAGAGGGTGTCGTATTTTAGGGAGGCGAGGGCGCCGCAGCCTGTAGGAGAACAAGTCAACTTTTCTGCACTGTCTGTCTAGATTTTGGTGGAGGATTGGAGAACGCACCGGCTGTCATGATGCAAGCGCTCGCAATCATCAGTTCCCTGTTGTGGCCGCGGAAGGCACTAAGGAGCCAAAGCACAATGACTGCACCAGCTAAGATACTGAATCCAATGGGTAGACCGCGAATGCCAACGCCGACGGGGTCTTGGCCGTACACGTTGAAGGCTTGGGTGGGCCAGAAGAGCAGGACGGAGAAGAAGTTGGCGCCGGAGATGAAGGTGATGATGAGGGTTAGTATGAGGATGCGCGGTGCCTGCTTCAGGCGGGCGGGGAACATTGGGAATTTGGCGAACTTGGCTTCCCAGACGCAGAAGGCGACAAGCATGAAGAAACCGATGAAGAGTGGGGCGAGGACGTGGGCGGTTTTCCATGAGTACTAGTATCATTGTTAGCAGCGTTCTTCACCCTCTGTTTGGATGCCGAAGAACATACCTGATATCCACCCCATTGCAGCCCTGCCATGAATACCAACATACCCACAATACTTAGGAAACCTCCAACGAAGTCAATCTGCTTGAACACCTCCATCTTCGTCAAACCCTGTGAATTGACACGCGGCGGTGGGTGGTAGAAGATGATAGTCATGACGAGCCCAACAAAAGCCCAGATACCACATAGTAGCCCACAATACCTCCATCCCCCACGAGCGGCGATCAATTGAGCCCATAGCACGGATGGGCAGAAGGGTAGGATGGTGAAGACGAGGACTGCAACGTACTTCCCTCGCTTTCGGGTTGGGGCGAGCTCAGAGGTCACGGCGAGAGCGGTGAGTTCGTTGATGCCTGCGCCTGCTCCTGCGATTGCCATGCCACCTAGAAAACAGCGTCAGAGAAGCGCCATACTTCCTTCAAAATATGTAGGTCTTACCAATGAGGATGTTCATGGTATGGGCAGTCGACGCAACAATGACCCCAAGAATGATCAAGCATGCACCCAGTATAGCCACGTATCGACGTCCCATGAGATCCGAAAGGGATCCAACGAAAGGGCAGACTGCCGCCAGAGCAAGCAGGTTGGCGAGGACGAACCACGTCCATCTGTCTGCACCACCAATATCCCGGTAGATCAAGGGAGGGATACCGCCGAAGAGGTAAACGGGGATTTGGGAGCCTGTCCAGAGGAATGCCATGGCAACCAAGGACATGAGTCTCTTGAAGGTCAACTAGATCGCACTGTCAACAATGCTCTTGATGAAAGTGAGGGGAGCCGTCGTACCGGAGGCTCGTGGTCATGGTCCTTATCGTCGCCGTATGTACGCAGTCCACCTTTCTCATAGTATGATGGGTGTCCGGGGACACGCTCGTTCGTCTTCACGTTTTCAATTTGACTGTCCGCCATCTTCTCGCCAGTTGCCTCTCTCGATAGATCAGAGCCTGAACCCATCGTGTGAAGATATATATCAATATCCGCCAGCGTTCAATTTACATTTTGTGCCACACGCATGTTCGGCCACTCGGCGCGCTCAGAACCCGCTCTCTATAAAGGCGTCAAGCTGGCACGTCTCGACCAAAGCCTGGGCAGTATGGTCAGAGAAGAGGCCAGGGAGGTAGTACAGCAGAGCGAGTATTATAAGTAGAGGATGTAGAGCGGTGACGAGACTAACAGGCTCAGACCGAGGTGAATCAGAGGGAAGCATGAGGGGTAGATTGGCATTAGTGGGCGCCGGTGCGACTGGTACATCAATTTCGGTTTCCATGATGTTCACTAGGTACTCGTACTCCGTACTACTAGTAGTGCTAGGTAGGGGGTTTTGCAGCAGGAATAGTAAGGGTGGTCACATTTTGATGTGTTTTGACAGTGGATGATGGCGCAGATTTGTTACAGGCACGGGGCAACGCTTAGGTTGGGAGGTCTAGAACCGGCCTTGCCTGTAAAGGTACTCCGGCCCGTCTCTGGTCCGCGCTCTCATTGGCGCTAGAGAATGACAGCCAGTCACCCAATCTGATGCGTGCGTAAAGTATGCTTACAATAATCACCAATCGTCCTTCACCAATTCAATCTTGAATGAATGGAGGCCGGCTGACCCTGCATGACTTTGCATATTAAGTGCGTTAATCTGTCCGTGCACACTTTTCCCCGACTTTTCCCCGACGGGACCCCAGATCGTCCAAGTGATTTGCCGGTAAAAGCGGGGTACGCTAGAATTTCCATAGCTTCTGTATGCGGGGGAGCGCTGACTAGGTACTGGCTCACTGCCTGAGAAGAAGGTAATGTACACCGAGGCTCTGTCCGGCCCAAGATTGCCAGAGAACGCCAGAGAACGCCAGAGAATATCAGAAGGCTTGTCTGGAATAGCTTCATGCAAGAGTGTTATGAGCTATGGGTCCGTCTTGACAACGAGACAAGGTGTGAAGATCTTTGTTGGACGTCTCGGCCTGCCCGATGGTAATTTGAAGCCCCACCGTATACGCGACGTTTCCTATAAAGTACTGTATAGACAAATTCATACAAAGATATCATATCCAGACATTCGATATGTATCTGTGCTTTGCACCAGTGACAGTGATATACAAAATACACTCCTGGAACGCTACCCGACGACATAAGTCCCATCCAATCAGTCCTTGCCACATGTCCTTGACCCGTTAGCGTCCACTGTCCCCATCACACTCTGTTTAAAACGACCATGCCAAAAGTAGCAGAGTCTAGAACGGCGCTCCGTTCATTCCTAACATAGTGGCGTCGCCTCGCCGGCAGTCCAAATTCGATAGCCTTGTCAATTATCGAATTCCGCCCCACCTGCATCGTCTATAATCTTTGCCGATTTCCTCAGGCGCGCTGTCCTCTGGCGAAGGCTATTTCGATTTCTCTTTATCGGCTTGCATAGCTCTCGCCGCTGCCATTTCCGCTCCTGAAGGCATGATGACAATCATCAGGTATGGCACATTCTGAAGGTAGAATCAGTATGATGGGTCTAGCCAAGAGCTCGCAGGCATAAGTGCCAGGTGTAGTCACTCACCTTTTTCATTTATCTCTTTACAAGACCTCTCCGTGGTCGTTGAGCTGTAGTAGCTACATCTGGTTGTGGCTGCAGGGTGTATCCTCTTCGTGCAGCTTTCCGCTCCAATTTTCGAGCTCGTTATTCGGCTTTTCTTTTGCTCATGTCGATGTGTCCACCCGAGAGCAAGTAAGTGGGGACCCGCTACTGGCGGGATGATTGGGATCGCTGAATCGCGAAGCGAATTGCTGTGGGGCCATGCCTCCAGCAAGAGTGGAGTTGGGTAGTGCTGCGGTCTGATAGATCGTTAGTCGAAGTCCGTGTGCTTTGATGACAGATCAATAACTCACAGATTTGGCCTGAGCACGTCGGTCATGATAGTCTGCAAAGAACTTGTCGCTTGTCTTGATCGCATTTTGCTTCTTGCCATCTGAGCCTGTTGCCATTGCGACATCTAGAGGGGGGAAGATCAAGGGCGCCGCTTCTGGCATTTCCATTTCGCCCTGAGTCCTGCCAATTGATAGTCGTAGGTTTCTGGTCTTGTTCTTCCAATTCGCTTCGTCTGGAGTAAGATAGTGTGAGATGGTCTGGGAGAGATCAATGCGTTCATGCGAAGCTTTGCTCTCAGGTGCGTATGTCATGACCATGCGGTAAAGACCGCAAGGTCTGGAATATTGTTCATTCATTTGGGTAAGGAAATCGTTGGTCCTATTGCTTGTTTTAGCTAGGTACTTCAGCGTAGCAACACCAAGTAATACCTTGTTCTCGATTGAATTTCGATGTCAGTCCTGGCTGCTGTTTGCATGATTATGGAAGCCGGGTTAGGGACAAGTCCCACAACCATAGCGGCGATGTTGACAGCATTAAGGACCGGAGATGCCTGTTGAATTACCACTATTTAGCAGGAAACTTCTCCACCTTGAGCAAATATTTATTAACCCACCTGGCTGACTGATGCATGGATTTGAGAAATTGAAGGAATTCCGCTTGATCGATGCCGCAATCAGCGAGTACTGGCGCGTAAGCTCGCACAAAACCACGACTGCTATCCTGAGGTCGCCGTTATGGAATGATGACAGGACATGGCAATCGGCCTATGCTTCGTGGTGTCGAGGGCGAAGAATGCTGCGAGACGAATGAATGTACGGTCTTATCGAGATAATGCTTCCTCCCCTCGTCGCTTGACGGCATACTTTCGAGGTGAAGTTTCTCATCGTAAGTGGGATATTTTGCGTCGTCTGATTCTCCGGCGGCGTCATCTAGCGCCCAATCTGCCTCGTCGTCCTCTTCCTCATTGTCATAGACAGGTGGGGGGTCGTCATCGTCGTCTTCGGGGCTGTCCAGCAACGCTTCGTAGGACTCGGCAGTCTTCTTGTTATCAGTGTACTCGTTAGATTGCTCAATAACTCCGCATTGGATCGAGCTTTCGTCTGAGCTGGCGAGCACGGCGTTACTGTTCTAGGACATTTTTTGAGCTTTAGAAACTTTTGCTGCTGCAACGCCTTCGGCAGTAAGGCCAAATCCGCGTGCGATGAGTTTGGCAATACCGCCAATTACAGGGGGTACCATTATCGTGGAGTTCACAAGTTGCACCTTAGACGGAAATAGATGTGTGAAGATATAGCCTTAAAACAAAAATAAGGCTTGTAGAGCTCAGCTGTTCGGCTTCTTGAGGCAATAAATAAAACCACAGGTAAGATTATGATAAAGGAAAGTGATAAGATGTGGACTATCAGCTTATCTATATCGAGATCATGCAATTGAGGGAGAAATACTTCGGTAATCTCACCGGGCTATCTTTAGCTCTTAAGACGGGGAAGAATATACTGAAGCAGCATACGCCTAGATGCTGCCAAACATAAACATGATCTCGCACTCCGTGTTCACGCAATCCGCCTTCCGTTCGGCAACTACTACGGACATATAGCTCTCTTCCCAGTGCTAGACTTCGTGACCTCAACGAGCAGCGACAAGGTCTCTTTAAATACACCCTTCGCCCAACTCTCCGACTGCCTCTTCGACTACTTCAGCACCTCTCCCGTCAAATATGAATTCAAGATCCAACTCGGCACCTCGCCCTCCCACCATCCCACTGAAGACGCAGCATAATGTGGGACGAAGTCACTTCGCCATACTAGACGATCTGGACGGTGGAATTTCTGAGGCAGGATAGTTTTGTGCAGGAGCGGAGGGTATTCTCAGAAGATTATATGCGGTTGGATCCGTGGAGGGGGCTGCAGGCCCGTAGGCCGTTGGGGAGTATCAATCGGTTGAGAAAGTATGTTTATGGGAGGAGTCAGAAAAAGAGGGATAGGTTAAATGTGAGAAGTTTGAAGGACATTGCAAATATTGATGAGATCCAATAGTAGAGGTATACAGATGAATTAGGTTACGATTAAGCTGTTTTGTACTGACCGTGTTTTCCTTTGTTACACGCTCGATGGGCTGGCCTTGGGGGGAAAGAGAAGCAGCTTTTCAACTCAAAATTGAGAGGCCTCATCCAGTCAGTTGGCAACTTTGGGGTCTTCGTGAAGCTTCGGAAATAATGATTGCTTAGGATCTTCCCTCATCAAGCGACACTTAGCCCTGGAAGCTGGCCATGCGAGTACTAGAAAACTCCTTATTGTTCCCCCAAACCAAGCTGTCTGAGTGTAGTATATCTCCAAGAGTAATCGCCTTGGTTCTCAGGCTTCACGCGATCTGGACTTTATAGCGGGCATTCTCCCCCCGAGAGAATGTATCGATGGATTCGTTTTCTCAAACAATTCTCACGCTTTTCATCGTCGCTGACGAATAGCTCAACTCGAGCTTGATAATGCTGGTTATTGTGTGTAATCCAACCGTCTCTGGGCGCGAGAAGCCGCCCTTCTAGTCGTACGTGTTGCAGCTGTAAGGACTTTTGTAAGAATTGGATAATAGTTATCCACGACGCCTTTTTCCACAAGGACGCTGACTCTACTGTAATCGCTATGTCACTCAGTTCCAAAGAACGAAGAGTATGGGCGTGAGTCGTGAGAAAGTCCTGTAGAGTCGTCCAGTCCGTTGTAATAACCCCTAATCGTAAATCTCTCAAACTTGGCCAGTGTTCGCGATATTGGAGGATATCTTTTAGGAATAGTACCTAAGCAGAAGTAGTACTCCCGGGTAAATCTAAGTGCAGTGTTCTGAGCATTAGCGCTTTGCTGATAAAGTTTGCGCAGTGTTTGACTTCAGCACCCGATCGGTCGTTGACTGTAAGGCGTAGCTTGAGCTCCCGAAGCCGGCTAAGCATGTTATGGTGATTACCGACCGTGCTTAAGGCTTGGTAAGGTATCCAACCGCAGTCTACTAACTTCAGACGGGCTTCGCTTGTATGTGAGGCTTTGAACAGAGAGCTGAAAATGTAACTCCTGTGGAGGGTAGAGGGGGCAGCTACCGGCTCAACAAATGTTTCCAGCCTAATCGAAGATCGTGTTTTTAGCGTCGTTGGAGCCCTTATTTCGGCGCTCTCGGTTACGAATTGGATTGCTTCGAGGTTTTGGAGTGATTTGAAAGCGACAGAAAGCCAATCCTTGAGATCATCGTTAGCAAGCACCCGCCGCTGGCACTCGACATAGTACCGGTATTAGGAGTAATGGTACTGCAGCTCTACCGGTTGGAGCTGCTTATTCGACTCTTTCGACCCTGTATTATGCACCGACTCTGCCCCATTTTGCCCCTCGATATCTGCTTTTACTACCTCATACCAGTTATCGTAGCTCTTGAGCGTGGTGCTAAACAGTATGCCATCGTATGTGATCTTGTAGATATAGTGTTTCAGTGTGTGGTGGCGTGTGATGTAGCTGAGCTTCTAGAAGCTTTTGAGATTAGACCTGATTAGGACATTCTTGAAGAGATACTTCCGTGTAACTGGCTCGAAGGATCGACAGAGAGAACGCGCTACCTTCAGCTCGCAGGTTTCGAGATGTTGGCAGATTTGCTCGAGCACTTCTGGGGGTGTACTGTTAGCCATGTCGGCGTCGGCGTCGAAGAGTTTGGGTTTTAAGGTCCTCGGCTAACTTATAAGGGTAAATCCTAGAGATCTAGAAGACCCAGAATAGTAGTGAGGCCCGCTTGGTGCCAATATAAATGCCAGTCTGGAACGCCGGGTCGAATTGAGAAGTAGCGTAGGCTTTCGGGCCTATTCCTGAGCCTCCAATCCCCCGGTCGTAACTTAGGTTGGATGGAGTAGGAGCTCGGCCTTTACTCTTCCGCAGATTTCCTTCAGGACATCAGGGTTCTGTTGGCCTAGGAGTGTACTCTACCTAACTACTACTCAGCGTTAGTGTAACTTGCCAGTAGGCTTTTGTCGTCGCCGAAATCGATGGTAACCATAAGCTGCCATATTATCTTGAAGGCCTGACGGCCATGGCAGTCGCAGTAGCAGGCCTGGTGCTATCGCATCAGATATACATAGGAGCTGCAGGTGTAAGGCTGATGAATAAGGGACAAGTCACAGTTGGAAAGGCAATTGTTTAACGCACCTTAGGCCCAACTTGGAAAGCCCAGCCTTATCGAGCCAATCGAAAGGCCCACTCGGCCATGTTACGGCGGCCGATAAGCAGATTTTAGGATTTTAGCCGGCCTGCTGAGTCGATAACTCTATAACGGTTCGTTTTGGTATTATAATTCCGTATGTAATGTTGTAGTAGTTCCTAAGTATAGCCTATTACTGCCCTTATACATAGGTGCGCGTATGTATGGCCTATGTACGCGCTATATGGCCTACGTATGCGCGCATGTATGGCCCATTGCTGCCCCCATATATGGTATACGTATGAGCGCATGTATGGCCTATTGCTGCCCCCATACATGGCCTATGTATGCCCTTATATATGGCCTATCACGCAGTCGCCAAAATAATTGGTAAGGTGGGCCTTAGGGCTGCCCCGGGGCCGCCCCTTTGATATATTCATTCTTAGTAGCGCCTAGAGGCTTTTTGAAAGAATACGAACAAAACCACAACACCATTGAACCAGCGCCATTAGGAATCGAACCCAATATGATATGTATTGAAACCCAGCAAACATTTTGAGGGCTCGTTTAGGGACTAGTTCAAGTAGGCAATAGATGAGGGCAGGAATAGGCTATACATACGCTTATACATATAAATATGAACTTTTATACGGAATTATAATTGATATTTGTTGATATCTTAATTTTAGCGCCGGACGCGTTACTACCGGGGTTTCGTTTTTGACTACTTAAGGGTAAATAAGCCTAAGGTAAGCTTACGTTTTGGCTGGTAGGCCGGCTAAAACGCTGGGGGCCCGGGCTAAGCCTATTAGATCTAGCTTCGAGCCAGGCTCCGGGGTGGCCCCGGGGTTGAGACTCTCCTGTATGCCGAAAGGCCGGTCAGATGTATGAATAAACCAACCAACCAACCAACCAACCAACCAACCAACCAACCAACCAACCAACCAACTCAGCCCAGGTCTTGACTATGGCGCAGGATTGTGCTTTCACGAATCCGTCTATGCCTGCGTCTCCCACCTGTATCTCCCACCTGTAGTTGGGGTTGATGCCTGCAATCATCCCGTTGCTGCTCAATCACCGCAAGGATCGTATTCGAGAGCTGAGCGGACTCAGCTTACTCACAGCCTTCGCTTATAATAATACAGTCAGACAGGCTTTACATACCTAATACTGATAGGCTAATAAGGTCGAGAAGGCCTGACACCTTTAAGCCTCACTTCGCTGTAGCGCGCTCTAACGTTCTGGCATGTTCCGGTGTCATCGAATGGTCAGAAATAAAGGGAGCAACAATGGGTCAAAACATCACTCGGGCTGCAGGCCTCATAGAGACCAAGCCTTGTCCGTCATACATAAGCTACGCTTATTTCCACCGTTATTCGTCTGATAAGGGCCAGGTGCCATTCCAGCTGGCCTTCGTCAGCCACAGTCACTCTTTTGAGACTTTGGAAAGACGCATCAACAGAGTGCTAGCCATAGTACAAATTATTCGTAGGTATGATTTGAGGACCTCTACTTACTGATTGATAATATGCACCCTCTTCGCCTAGGCTTGCTACAAGTCGAGGAGTCTAGACAAGGGCAGTGCACTCAACTTGCATCAATGAAGTCTAATGGAGGCTTCGTGGCTGACGCTGAATGATGAGGCAGCTGACGGCAAGCCTGAGGTCCTGCAGGACTATATAAAGGATTGCCATGCCTATTTCTTCACTCTTATTCCTCGACAAATACACCTCATCACAACAATCTTGACACCATTTCGATCGAAATAAACTCATTCAGACTTGTCCCAGACCCTATCATTAACCATGGCACACCTTCTCAGCCAACTCAGAGATTTCCTTGATCGTGAACTCGAACCCCTCGCCCGGAAGACCATGACAACGCCGGGACCAGAGCAGCCTCTACCATCAGACATTTCGAAACTTCCACTCAAATCATGGGACAAAGGCGTCTTCTCATCCGAGCTAGTCAAACTCCATATTGTTCCTTCTGTTGATATTATTGGCCTAGACAAGGGAATTGCTGAGAGCGAGGTTGGGCCGGGCCATGTTGAAGAGGTTGGTACTTCTCGAAATACTTTTTGTAGTTCCTAGCCATCTCTGGATCACGAGATACGCATGAGGAACACTGGCTCAATGCAAACTTCCCGAACATTATTCAAAGTTCGATGTACATCTGAAAGGAGTAATGCTAAACCGGGATTTACCACAGGGCACTTATGGAGGGACGCAGCTAGCGTTGACAGAGATGTATGATCGTATTGAGCGTGGGTGAGTGATTTGAAATGCCTCGAATCGTCTGCGAAGTCCCTGGCATCCTGGATCCGGGCAACGACGATCTTGATCGACGGCATAGTACAGCACTGGGTTCTGAGAGACTATCAGTGGATCATGCCGGATGATCTGTCGAAGCTGCTGAGAGCTGATCTGGAAGATGCTGAACATGTATGCAGGTACATATCCTACTTTGATGCCATTGCCATCGAGTCTACAATTCCTCAAACCATCTCTTTTGAAGAGAAAGCTTCGAAATACCGCTACCAGCCTGCCGGAAAGGACAAGTATCCTCCTCACCTGGATGTCATCCCAACCAAGGACGAGACTCCTCTCTGGCAAATCTTCAATGCAATTGGACTTCTAGACGCCGCATCATTGTTGCCAAAGATTGTGCCAAAAACCTTCATTGGCAGGATCGCCAGTGAAATCCAGTCAACCTTGCTGGATGTCATAGACGGAGAACCACAGAACGGTCCTGCGATCGCTGATGTTGAGAAACGCAATAAATACGACCGACAGTCAGGGACTGACATTGAACGTGGTGCCAATATTGGAAGTGACTACGATGACTGGTACTCTGATGCTCGATTCGCTCAACAGCAGTTCACTGGGACAAATCCAACCACGCTTACGACAGTGTCTCCCAAGCTCCTTGACGAGTTCAAGGCCGCCGCTACTGCCCAGGACCTGAAAGCTGTAGTGTCGCTTCTCGATTCTGCGGGGAAGGATCTCTACGTTCAAGATTGCAGCTACTTTCGCGAGGCTGCTGGTCTGCAGCCTGACGATGTCATGATATCGGAGGATCCAATTGGCAATAGATTCGGCTGTGCTGCTGTTAGTCTGTTTCACTTGAACCCCGATGGCAAGCTTCATCCACTGGCTATCTGTGTCGATTACAAGGTCGACATGAGGAACTCGGTGGTCATCTTCAACAAGCGCCTGCATCCTTCCGATGTTACATCTCAGGAGAAAGAAGACTGGCCGTGGCGTTACGCAAAGACCTGTGCTCAAGTATCTGACTGGGCACGACATGAGATTGCTATCCATTTAGTCGACACCCATTTGGTATGTACATTTCAGGGGAAGCCTGCCCTCGCATTGATTGCACAACGAGACGTATAGATTTGTTCTAAGAACAGGCAGCGGCTCTGATTTACTTCCTGCCCCCGGAACCTGCCTCATGATCCACTCGTCGCAAGTAATAAGCAACGCTGACTCCCAGTTGCTCTTAGGTCGAAGAAGCCATCATTGTTGCCACTCACCGCTGCATTCCGACCACACATCCTGTATACAAGCTCTTAGAGCCGCACTGGTTCCGAACTCTAACCCTGAACGCCGCCGCGCGCTCAGTCTTGGTACCCCACATCATCTTCGATCTCGTCGGTATGCAGAACGACCAGCCCTACAACTTCGCCAATTATGCCTACAAGAACTTCGACTTCCAGGGAAAGTACATCCCTAACGATCTACCAGCTCGTGGGTTCCCAATAACTGAGCTCAAAGACCCAAAGTTCAGGAATTACACCTACGCTAAGAACATGGTACTAATGTGGGACGCCATTCACTCCTTCGTTACTGAAATGATCGCGATCAGCTACCACACCGACGCCGATGTAGCAAAGGACCAGCCCATCAAAGCCTGGTGCCATGAAATCCAAAGTCCAACTGGGGGTCAAATACCAACCTTCCCAGCAATCAAGACCATTGCCGCCCTTGTCGACGCCATCACTATGTGCATCCACATCGCCTCCCCACAACATACGGCTGTCAACTATCTCCAAAACTACTATCAAGCCTTCGTCATCAATAAACCAGCCGCCTTGTGCTCACCCATGCCCACCACGCTCGGTGCTCTACAAGCCTACAAAGAGCAGGATCTAGTGAAGGCTCTTCCCATCAATCGCCAGCGTGAATGGCTCCTATCCGCGCACATTCCACATCTCCTCTCTTTCCGCGTGGCAGATGAGAATAACCTCATCAACTATGCTCTCTCTTTGTGGAATCTATACATGAAGAAGACGGGCAAGGGGGAGCCAGAGGTGAAGGCTGCGGCTGCGAAATTCTACTCGGATCTACGGAATTTGATTGGCGTCTTTGATGAGAACTCCAAGGGCATGACTGAGGGGACGATTCCCTACAATGTCATGGATCCGAATTCGACGGCTATCAGTATTTTGATCTAGCGATGGGATATGGTCAAGGTAAGGGAGTGATAGATTACGACAGAACAGTGTGTGGTACGGGCTGAAGCTGGAGGTGGAATTTATGTTTACTTCACATTCTTATGCCTCGTTTTGCTAGGATGACTATGGCCGTTGCTGAGTGTCTGAGTGATAACAATGTGGCAGCTGGGTAACAAGCAATCCTTGTTTTACAATGATGAGATAGTTAGCAGAGGTCGAAGTTTGGCTCCACAGGCTCGATGTTCAATAAGTTGCTGTTGCTAGACCTTCACAGCCTCTAAAGGCACATTTCCCAGATACAGAAGGGAACAGACGAGCCATTTTCATACTTTAGGCTCCTAAGCCCACATTCGTAGAACGTCACCGGCACTTGATGCTGCTGTGTACTCGTAATCCTGAAACATTCGCTTTGCATCCGCAGGGTCCTCCCAGGCTATGCAGGGGTCCGCTTCAAGCCCAGCTCCAAGCACGGCTAGGGGTCTTTACGGGCCGTTGATAGGCTCACTCGTCTCAACCTAAAATTCAAGCTTGAACAGCCTTCCCCTCTTCGACTTTTTTGCTTTCTCAATTTACTTTAATATATAAGCTCACCTTCACCTTGTGGTATGCTCAACATTTTGCATGGGCCAGTTCTAGCCTACTTGACGGCTCCTCCCTACCTATGATAACCGTGACAGGACGTCGAGTACTCCCTACAAGCCTCAGATGTCAACCGCAGCTGAAGATGACGTATGAAGCAGGTCCATGCTCAGATATTCATTATTCCATATACTTTATCTGACTGTTCCGAAAGCAGCCAATCGCATGCTTTTTCCAATCACGGGCCAAGCCATAAGGGCCATCTGAGTTCTGACAGCTGGAAATGGAACGAGAATGGCGGTGAACAAGTGGGCCAGACCCTTCGGTTCGATGGGCGTGTCGCCCCAACGGCAGCGTAATCTTCCTCAAAGAGCCATTTGCCGAGCCCTCAACAAAATTCTTACGGCTAAGGCTGGAAATTCACGATACACACACATCTTAAGCTTCGATCCTTTGGGCACAATGAACCTCTGCTGATGGCAAGCTCGTTGTCTGACTCTTGGAAGTTGCACTAACACGGACCCAATTCTTTATTGCGACAGAATCCCTTGACTTCTCCTCGTACTCACAATGGCTTCTAGAACAGCGGCCTCGACAACCTCCACTTCAACAGAAATCATGCCAGAAGACCAGTACGGCGAACTGCTGGACACCTTTGGCCAGAAGTTTGAGGTCCCCAACTTAACCATCAAACAAATCAGAGACGCCATTCCAGCCCATTGCTTCCAGCGCTCAGCACTTCGTGGCTTCTCCTACATAGCCAGAGATATTATCTTATTGGCCTCAACCTTCTACACCTTCAACAGCTGTGTCACCCCAGAGAGCGTATCCTCATACCCTCTCCGCTTTGCCCTCTGGACCCTCTACACCATCCTCCAAGGCCTCTTCGGCACAGGTCTCTGGGTCATCGCGCACGAATGTGGTCATCAGTCCTTCTCCCCTTCCAAGACCCTGAACGATACAACTGGGTGGGTCCTCCACTCAGCACTCCTCGTCCCATACTTTTCGTGGAAGATCTCTCACGGTAAGCACCACAAGTCCACTGCTCATATGGAGCGCGACATGGTCTTCGTCCCCAAAACCCGCTCCGTCTACGCCAACCGCGTTCGTAAAGCCGTCAACGAGATATCCGAATTGGCTGAAGAGGCGCCACTCATGACTGCTGCGATGCTCATCGGGAGACAGCTCGTGGGCTGGCCGGCATATCTGATTATGAACAAGACGGGCCATGATGACCATGCTGAGCAGAAGGAGGGACGAGGGAAGGGCAAGAAGAATGGGCTGGGGAAGGGGGTCAATCACTTCGACCCCCAAAGTCCGTTGTATGATGCGAAGGATGCTAAATACATTGCTTTGAGTGATCTAGGCTTGGGGCTTATGGCTCTTGTGCTGTATGAGTTGGCGCAGGCCTATGGATGGAACAACCTGCTGGTCTGGTACTTCGTGCCTTACCTGTGGGTGAACCATTGGCTGGGTATGTCCTTCTTTCCTCCATACAATAGGTTATATCACCACACCCGGGACTAACGAGATCTCGCAGTCGCCATTACATATCTCCAACACACTGATCCGACTCTTGCGCATTATGGTCCTGAAACTTGGACATTCACCCGCGGTGCTGCCAGCACCATCGACCGCGACTTCGGCTTTGTAGGCCGCCACCTTTTCCACGGCATCATAGAAACACACGTCCTTCACCACTACGTCTCCACTATTCCCTTCTATAACGCCGATGAAGCTAGCGAGGCTATCAAGCCGGTCATGGGACGGCACTATCGATCTAATGTTGAAGGAGGACCACTGGGCTTTTTGAACAGTCTGTGGACGAGTGCGAGGTGGTGCCAGTTTGTGGAGCCTACCGAAGGGGCCACTGGTGCGGGGAGGGATGTGGTCTTCTACAGGAACCATAATGGATTGGGGATGCAGCCGATGAAGGTTGATTAGATCAATGAGTGATTAGATGAGAAAGACAAATGCGATAGACATAGACGGCAGATAGATAGCAAGACGCTTGCGAATCAAGATAGATAACCATCCAAGGAAAAGTTTGAACTTCCGGGTAGTTTCAAGTTTCTTGGGTGAAACGCATCGTCTGAAATGGTACGTATCTCGCTCTGACCCTTCCTCCTGATGCATACCTCTGTGCCCTTCCTCAGTACACAATCCTCTGTCCCCTAACCACTTTCCACACATGATCTGAAGCTACCACGCACACACAACCCCATCTATCTCAAGAATACCCACAGCCAACAGAACAGTAAAGAACCCAACAAAGCACACTCGCCAGCAGCATACACAATATTCGGTGCAATGGGATTTCATAGTAGTCTCGCCCCTTTTTCCAGACCCAGGGGTTACATTCTCCTTCCTTCCGCATGGACAGATAGATTTGGTGGGGACAACGGCGATGACAGTAATGAAGAGGAAGACTGACGAAGAGAATCATAAGCGAGACGGTTTCCTATGGCGAGGATTCTGACGAGGCCAACGACTCGATCAAGATGAGGATATGATTGGAGAAACTTTTGCATTAAAGGTAACTTACTTAGCCGGTAGATGGTAGAGATATTCAATACCTCTACCGTCAATCGGTAGACGCCAGGGGGTTTGAGTGTTCCTCCTGCGTTATATAGTCCTTTCTTGTTTTGAAGGGGGAGTGTCTGGGAGAGTTATGCGGTATAAAGTAAGTTAAGTGGCTAACAGAGGATCGAGAAGCGCTGAAGGCCTTCTTTGCTGCAATGAACCTGATGGATCCTGCTGGAGGGACGCGGGATGGACGCGATGGAACGAAGGGACTCCACACAATGCTGGCCATTCTTCTTCAGGCCTGTCAACGTGGAAGAAGATGGTATGAACCTCTTGCATTGCGCTTCTGCATACTCAAAATGCACATACAAGTCGTGACGATGTTGTCGTTGCTTTCTATCCAGATAATGATAAGATACCAGTTATTAACGACTATTATTTAGGTCGTACTATTGCGATCCTCTATCGATATAAAGATTAATTCTTGGACGGGATATACGGTGTGAGGTTAAAGAAGTTAGACTATATGCAGGTGGGCATCTCGTAACATATAGCAGAACAGAATGCATACCAAATAGAGCAAGGTCCTCCCATTTTCTTTGCAAGACGTCCTCGCGACAAGCGACAAAGTGTCTTATCTTAAGCAAAAACAAGCTGTAAGACGCTGCCAGACGTGTCAGAAGGCTTAGCAAAGCCTATACAAGTGCGGCGGCTGCGGACTCCGTTCTTTTTGCGGAAAAGACTACCGGAAGATTAACTGGGAGGAGAAAGGGCATAAGAAGAGTGCAAATGTCTCCGAATAGTCAAACCGTTCCTTATTCGTCATTGGCACCATAAAGAGCCCTCGTCCAGCTTCCGATTTCCATTCCACACTACGACACCTCCGATAGCTTCGTAAAGCAAACCCAACGACCACCGTTGTGAAGATGGAGCTAGGCATGCGGGGAGGCTCGAGCTCACTACTTTGGACCACACACTCTTCACTAGAATCGGAACATTGAAGGGGCTTCTCGTCAATTTCAGATTGAGAAGAGGTAGCCCGGGAATCCCAGCCACTGTACTGGGCCGTGGCACAACAGGTTCTGTGACGATGGTCGCTTCAGAATGAAAGATAGACGTGACTGGAACAAGTATGCAGCAAACAGGAATGGAATCCATCCTCCAGCCTAGTATCAACGTTTGGTAGACATTGCAGAGATCGGCCAGGCTTCCACAACTGTGGTCCTGAGGATGCTTAAGGGCCGTCCAATGCATCAGGGACTTTTGACCAACAAACTTCGGAAGGAAGCAAGTATTGCTGCATGAAGAGAGCACAGCTATCCCACAGTTTCGATTCGGAAGAGAGATAGTACCTTGTAGCCACGCACTTCGTTGTGGAACATCAGTACTGCAGCACGGGAGATTTTCTAGTACCCCAAGGCCTTTTGATTGAGCCCCCCGCATCAGAATTCCTGTAATTTTGCATGCGGATGTCATGATAGATTTGATTTCACGCTGGGGAGATATTTTCGGCTCGTTGTAGGTGGAACCTTCCTCACTGCATCGTGACCGAATCAACTCGCCTCCAGAGGCAGCGGCAATAGCACCAAGACATGAAGTTTCTAGAAAAGTTGTGGATGAAAGCCGCGGGGAAGAAGTAGCTTCGTTTCATGGAGTTCCAGATCCCAGCAACTTTCGCGGTCGCATTAAACCCAATTGCTTCACCAATACCGTACTCTCGACTCTGGAATGACTGTGCCTCAACTCAAGAGCACACATGATATACCTCATGCCTCTAAATTCAGGCTCTATGACGCCAAGGGGGATATCTCGATGGCTCTCTGCCGTGTGAACGGGCCAGCATCTTGCACGTGGACATAAAAACACTAGCGGAGAGCCCAATTGCTAAGAACTGTTTGGAAGTGATAGAATAGGACTGACGAAGGAAGGGACTGCGGCGTAGAGTTTGACAGCCTTCCTCCTCATACGTTCGTTAATTGACGAGATGAACAATTGAAGTCTTTCAAGTTCTAATATGACACCCTTGAACTGGCGTTCGGGAAGCCCTCGCTTGATGTCCTGGATTCGGTTAGACTCTGCAAGCGAATCAATCAGAACAGCTCGCTAAGTCAATCCAACAAGCGCAAGCCGCAGCATCACAGCCTCAGGCTATTATCCCGCCAATATAAATCCTCCGAATCCTTCGGCTCTTGGAAATTGAAATATCGACCTAGCCCGGCGAATCACCAAACGAAGGATTCTTCCCCGCCTCCTCTTCGTCAAGTGCCACTCTATTTGCAAAGATTCATCGTTTCAAGGGAGATGATCATGACAAGAAGGAGTCTCATGACGATATAATGCTCCATCTCTACTGTGCTCAGCCGTTTAGAACTAAAATTGAGGTCTGCCAAGATATTGATCCCAACGAAGGATCACGGGAAGTGCAGAGGTTGAAATCGAACACCCAACTGATGTGAGTGGTAACGCGCTGTCGGAAACGCTGTGACGATGCGAGGACACTTGATTGACCCCCCTCGCCGGTAAGATTTAGAGAAGGGCTGCTCTTCACATGTTGATATAGGGTAGACATATTGATCATGACGAGATGTGTTGGAAGGCGGGTTCACGTTGAAGGTCATGAAGGGTGCAGATGGCTATATAAGAGAAATTGGTCCATTGACTTCGTTTCCAAGTCATCATCTTCTCAGACACTGACAGCAACTCCGACACTGAAAGCATCTACATCTATCATCAGGCCCAAGTTCAAAGCCGCCAGCCCACAACATGAAGTTCAACATCCTCCTTCCCGTTCTCCTCATGGGCACCACGGCGCTTGCCACTGAGCAGACAGCCTCCGAATCCGCATCCCCTGAACCTGAGCTCGCAGAAATCTACGCTCGCGCACAGAAGTGGGTCAACGAGAACTTCCCCAAGCAATCCCGAACGCTCAGAAAGCGCTGCGACCAACCCAACTCCGATGGCACTTGCAACCCAGACCCATCCTGTGTCAATTGTACGGAATGCAGCACGTTCGTTGGTTTTGGGGGCTCTGGTATCGGTGGTTGCACTATCGGATGCGATACCAGTCTCTCTTGCAGCAACCCATGCGGAGTAAGTCTACAGCTATAGATTCCTTGATGACCTCCAGACTAATTCCAACAGGGCAATTACGCTCCCGAGGTCTCATGTCCCGTTGACAGCACCGCTGACGGTTGCAACGCTCCTGCGATCAACTACAAGCGCGACGATGATCCAGTGGCACGCGTATCAGCGAGATTGGCTGCGGTGGGCTTGAAAAGGAGCCTGGGCAAGCGATGCTAGACTCGAGGAGAAATGATATCATGGCACTTTTGTAAATTAGGTACCACATATTCTGCTTGACATGGATTGTAACGTACTCTCTTGAGTATCAAGGAATCTTGAAGTTGCCATCATATCCTGCTCTATCACCGTCTCACATATCTCAATCTAAAACTGCCATTGTTTCAATTCTTCAGCCTTGCCTACAACTACACCACAGTCAGCTCTGCACCTGCAGATACCCCTGAGCCCTAATTTCTGATTTCTGATTCCTTTTTGCTTCAAGTACGCGCGAAGGATCTGGCGCACCCCTGCACTGCCCGGTGGACACGGCGTTACATGATGACATTAAGTGAGCATGAGTTATAAAGCTCCTACCGATGCTTGAGAAACAGAAGCTTTACCCCCTCCAGATCTTTCTTTGTTTCGTGCAAGGCCCAGCCCAACAAGCAATCCAATCCGCGTGATGCACATTTCAGCGACCGCAACATTTATGACATGAGATACGCTAAAATATAGTGGCTGTTCCTCAATCCATCTCGCAAAAGTCAGACGACGTCGCCGCACACAAACAACACACCGAGCTCAGTCCCTTTACACACAGATATGGATTACCCAGATCAGCCTGAAATCCCCCGCACCCACGGCCTTCCAATACTAGGAGCAAAAAGGACAAGCCTACTACTTTTGAGTGGTAAAGAGATACGTAGCCAATGCCAGAGTCTACATCTACACCGCTCAACATGTCGCCAAATACCTCGAACCCCGAAGGACCGTATTCAAAACCTCACAGCCATCCAAAGATGTCCAGCCATGTTCTTCCAACCCATCACGCCACCTTGAGCGAAGACGTCATGTTCCTTGTCTTTAAGGCACTTCCTAAGTCATCGCTGCGTACAGTATCGCAAGTCAGCAAGGCATTTCACGATTTGGCTCTTCCAGTGCTCTACCACACCGTCGACTTCAGCGCTAAACCCGTAATCGACATCCACGGTGTAGTCCCACGGTACTGGACCCCACGACGCTCCATCAACGCCCTTCAAGTCCGCCAATGGCGCTTCGCGCAGCAGATCGTACGCAAACCCTCCTACGGCACCCTAGTCCGCTCATGCGCCTGGACAATGGGCTTCGAGAACCGAATGCACCTCTGCTTCCTCATCAACGAGCAATGATACGACACAGTCATCTACACCATGTTCAGCCACCTCAACCTCGCCACGCATATCACCATCGACGCGAGCACCGCCCCGCCGGAAACTATCCCATACCTTCCCGCCCTATTCCCCTCCGCCACGATCATCCACTTCGGCGGCAAAACAACCTATGCCTTCGCCGCCGCCATCCTGCATAACCCCACCTCTACCCTTCTGCACTCTCTCACCCTTGACAACGCGATTGAAGGCGGCCTCATCCAAACCCTGCCTCCAACGAAAGCAGGCCCCTCACCGACTCCCCCACAAACGACGGCGAGCGTCTCATCCACCTCCAGGAATACTGGCCCCCCGAGTCCCTCCCCCTGCAGGTCCGTCCAGGCTGTATGCGCCGCCTCCTCCAGCCCCCACTGCTGCACCGCTGTCGACAGCTGCGCTACCTCGCCCTCCGCAAACAGGGACATCAGCACCCGGACCAGATCTTCCCGAGCGCCACGTATACGTTCGATAGAGACGTGTATGATGAGTGGGCTTCCTTCATCTGCGCCGTCAAGCCCAGTGTGCTAGTCGTTGCGCATCTGAGGGATGTGGAGAGGCCTTATACTGGCGTCTCGTTGCGGGGGGGGTGCTCGGTGCCGGCGCTGGAGGGTGTGCGTTGGCCGGCGATTGCGCCGATGGATGAGTATGTGCGGGAGATCTTGGTGCCGGTGCTGAGGGGGGGTGGGGCGAGGTTAGCGAGGTTGGAGGTTAGGGGCGTGAGCATGGGGGTACTGGGAGGGTTGGAGGCGGAGGAGGGGTTGAGTGCGGTGGAGGTTGTAATTGAGGAGGTAGTAGAGTAGGCGTGGAATGCGAAGGTTCGGAAATAGGTGAGTAGGTAGGGGCTCTGCTTGAATGGGCTCTGCTTGAAAGTTAATGGTCATGGATGATATCACGTTGTTGATCGCTAAGTGAGGTGAAACGGGTAGAATAAAGGGGGTTTTCTTTTCTAGGATCCTATCCCTACCACAAAGCATTATCTCGACTTCGAAACATTGATACCTATCACATACCACCCCTCCTTCTCTTACACTTTCAGTCAACAAGGAATCAACATCTTTCTCCATCCCTGCACCCCCAAGAGGAAGAAAAAAAGAGCAGTCGTCGTCTGGAGAAAGGCAGGCCTAGCCGCCATTGGTGCTGGCTTGCCGCCAAGACGCCATCTCCGACCAATTGGCTTCTTGTACACCACAACTTCTCCATGAGCTATGGCAGGACGTACCACGATGACATCAATTCCATGCAGATTGTTCTAGATCTTTCTATGTCCAATACAACGACAAATTCGGGCATAGGCCGCTGAGATCTTTTCTAAACGAGTAATCTATATACGTGAATCTTACCCTATAACGCGACCATCTTCACGCTATTACGACCACCATATGGCATCAATAGTAGTTTGAAAGCGTGAATCTGCGCTTTACAAGGAGGATTATATCCTCGAAGCTGCGAGAATGGGCAAGGCCGCACGTTGATCAAAGCGGAACAGCTCTACCCTGGCAGAGAATACAGAGTACGAATCAAGATTCAACTGGATAGCCTTTTCGGCTCATTACCCTCTCCAGCCTGACATGATCTGTCCTAATGCCCATAGACGATTGAGCTCGCATGGCCCAGGTTCAAGGCTCGTTACCGAATATACATGCCCAAATGTCGAATAGTCGAGGAGCGTCCACCAACGTCTCTCAATTTTAGAGCCCGTATTTAGCGTATGCAGAAAGCTGCGGAATCCTTGGCATTTTTTTAATTTTTTTTTCTCCCCGCACCTGGGCCATAATTACTAGCAAATAGGTAGAGATATTAATAATCATTAAAATAAATATAATTATCGCCCTATTAATACTAAGTAAAGCTTGGATATAGCTACTAGCGCTAATTCCTAAAGTTATAATACTATATCTTCCGGTCGCTATAGTCGAAACGAGTCTTTTACTAACTTTAAATCTCCTCCTATTAAGAATAAAAAACCGTTTATTTATACCTAACTCGAATAACGTTAACGGGAGGTATAATTATAAAAGTATTAAGAAAAAGAAGATACTCCCCGTACCTTAACTACGCGTAAGAAGTAGATTAAACGAGTATATTTTACTTAGTAACTAAAAGAATAAAAGTAATAAAAAAAACTAGAGCGAGTAGAATAAGAAAAACGTATTAATAAGGAATATCTTAAGGAGTAAATAAAACGTAATAATACCGAACTAATAACGTCGTCGTCGGAAAAACTTAATTAGGAAGAATTTAGGCGAAGACTATATAAAGAGTAAAATAAAAACCGGGAGTAAAAGAAATAATATATTAAGAAATAGAATTAGTATTTAGAGGTTTATTAAACTAACGACCAAGTTTATTAAATTATGACCTAGTTATAATATAGGAGTAGGTTAAAATAAAAGATAAAGAACGAAAGTTAAAGTAGGGCTAGTTATTATTTAAATAAAAACTAATATATAGAGTATTTATTTATTTCCTATCCCGATTATATTAAAATAAAAATAGGGAAATTAGTTTAAACCTAAATTAAATCTAAAATAAATTAAATTAAATTAAAATCTAAATTAAATTAAAATCTAAATTAAATTTAAAATAAATTAGGCTAGGTTAAAGTAAATAAAATTATATTATAATAATAACCCTCTCTTTAAGGTCGAGCTCCTATAAAATAAATAAATAATTAATTCGATTAATTAGATTTCGTAATCTTAAATCTTATTTAGGGTTATAAAATAGTTAAAATAAAAATACATCGGAGTATTCGAGTTATTAATAATAACGGGTAAAGAATAAAACGGGGAATAAACGGCGGTATATAAATAAAACTAGGCGTTAGCGTTATTATCTATAAACGATAACGACGGGGCTAAGTTATAGGGTATTATTTATTTATATAATAATATAAAATATCGATCGAAGCCGATACGAAATAATAACCGAGGGGACGATAACGGATAAGGAATAAACTATAATATAAACGGGAGTTAATTTCTTAAAAATCGGATTAGAATAAAGATAATAGAGGTTCCTTATATTAATACCTTTAAATAATATACGGTAATTCGTAGAGGCCGGCGGCGTTAGGATTCGAGATATAATATTTATTAATAAATTATTAATAACGGGTAAAGTAATAAAAGGGTTCCTATATAACGACGTAATCTTTTTAATTAACGTAGTATTTTAATAAGGGTAAACTATAACGGCGATTATATTTAGAATTTAAGATACCGTTAACGTACTACTTTTATTAATTATCTTCGGTAATTATAAATTCTTGGATAAACTAGACTTATCTAAATAAAGAGTTATTAATTATTAATTATAATAAACTAGTATAAAAGACGGGGTAAATTTTTATTAAATACGGAAAATTTAACTAAATTATAAAAGGATTATCGAAAACTTTAGAGACTTAGAAGGGGCCGATATTATAATCGTCGAGTTTAATTAAAAAGTATATAGTATTTAAATTCTTAGTATTTAGTTATATTTAGTCGTTTATTAAATATATTAAATATAGGCGCCTTCGTTAATTAGCCGAGGATTTAAAAATAATTTAAATAATAAATATTTTATCGCGGAGGTAGTCGTTTAAAGTTTCTATTTATATTATAAATTTATTAATAGTAATTAAATAAATATATATTTAGGCGGTAAGATTTTAAGGTAGAGGCTCGATAGGCTCGAAACCGATATATAGATATTAATTATAGTTAGTTAAGAAAGGCGAGGCTAGAGTATTAGAAGAATTAATATTATTACTAGAAAACTCCGCTTTAAGGAGTTATTTCACCTAATTATCCTATATATAATTAATATATATACGGAGGTAGTATTTAATTATAATATTAAACTACTCGGTTTAGTTATCCGTCTAAGAATAATACTTAATAGATATATATTAATTAATTTTAAAACACTTATATAAGGCCTCCTAGAACTCCGATATAAATTAAAATCCTCGATTTAAAATAAAGATATTTAGTAATTTATAAAGCTTTTATACATTCTAATAGAAAGCGTCGTAGACTTTATTTACTTCTATCGACGTAGTTAATATTAAATACTATATCTTAATTAAATAATCTACGAAAATTAAGATATACCGATAAATAATTCCTATAAAGATATAAGGCGGTAGAGGACTTATATAATTTATTAAAACGTCTTTTTAATATCGTTACGAGGGCGGTAATAAACGTAATTATCTTTAAATACACTAGCGGGAAAGTTTAATTCTTCGGTATATATAGTAATTCCTAACGAATCGCTAGATAATAGTATAGATATTAGGTTATTAATAGGCCCGATTAATTAATTCGTAATATTTAATACGATTTAAATAACTACCCGCGATATTATTATAAACTAACTAGATTAGACGAAGGCGTAGTTTATTAGAATTCGGAATATATCTCTTTCTTTAGAAGTAAAGAATTTTATCTTTATCTTCGTATTTAACGAGAGGAATTCCGCTATAATAATACGTTTTAAAATATAATATTTCTAGGACTCTAGGGGCGAATTAATCGGCTTAATTAATTATATTTTATAATTAATAAATCGGGGTATCGTATAAGTCTTTATCTAAATTAATAAATTAGTCTTTATCTAGTTCGGGCTCGTAGGATATAAATAGAGTCTAGAGTTCTAAATCGACGTCTATATCGGGGTTTATTAAAGTTATATAAATTAATACGAGGTATAACTAGAAGGGTTAAACGAGAATCTTTAAATTTATTACTAATATAACTAGGGTAACTAGGATTAAGACTAGGGTCGCTATATTTAATAATATACTATAAATATAGTCCTTAAGGACTTCTAGGGCTAGGTTTTTTCTTTTTAATATAATTTAATATTAATATTAATATTTAGGATCTAATTTATCCCCCTCTTTAAAGAGGTCTCTTAATTAATATATTAATATATTAAGTGTACTACCTTCTTTATTAGGCTAGTAGGTAATTTTATAATTAAAACGGGATAAAAACTCGCTTTATCTTATTTAATAACGAGATAACGCCTTAAATAAAGTAAAATATTTAAGAGTTTTATAATCCGATATTACCTCGATAGGGAGAGTAGATCTCTTTAATTTAAAACACTATTCCTTAAATACGCGGACGATTACTATAAACTCTTTATTATAAATTTTATAATTATACTCGGTAGGGTTATACTTCTTTAAAAAGTAAATAATAAAACGAAGGATATTTTAATCGTCGTACTAGGATAGGACCTCTTTAAATATATAATTAAACGTATTTATTTTTATTATAATTTTATAGTTAAGGTCGAAATAAACTAGGATAATATCGGAGGTAAAAACCTTCTTTAAGATATTAAAAGTTATTTAATATCGAGTACTCTACTCGAAGACGGTACCTTTCTTAATTAAGGTTATAAATAATATAATAAATTTATTAAACTTATAAATAAAACGCCGATAAAAGTTAGTAAATTTTAAGAAATTTTAAACGTCTTTAATATTAACTAACTATAGTTAATTTAAGATAATATCGATTTTCTTTAAATTTATTTTAATCCTTTTAATAATAATAATTAATTTTAAATACGTAATTTCCTTAATATAATATCGGTAAATTTTAAAAATAAATATTAATATACTTTAAATACTATCAACCTTATTAGAAAGCCGTTTACGGGTTTATATTAAAACTCTATATTAAATACCGACCCGAGGTTTAATAGGATTAGTAAGTCGGGGGTCTAAGTAAAATCCTATTAATAAATAATATTTATTATTAATAGGTTTAGTAACTCCAGTTTATTATATATATATATTAATAACTTTCGTAATATAGGTTTATTATTCTTTATAAACTTTATTAATTATTTAAATTACTAGTCGTTACGTCTTTAAATATTTTACGAGTATTTAATATTATTTAGATTTTATAACTTCTTTAGGTCTTTCTTAACCCTAAATTTATCCAATTCGGACGACTTTAATAATTCACTTATATACGTAGTATCGTCCGAGTCGGATAATTTTAGAATATAAAAGAATTCTTATAACCCGGCGGATTCCTAGTAGATATATATACTCGTATTTATATAAATAAATAACTTAGATCTCTTCTTTAAATACTATTATATAGTAGATATAGATTTATTTACTATTATCCGCGTTAATTATTTAATCGTTATTTAGGATCCTCCCTATATATAGTACTAACGGATAAATATATTATTTACTCGTTTTTTAACTACCTTTATTTTATCTTCTTATACTTCGCTTTATTATTTATAATTTGATTATTTTTATTTTATAGTTATTCTTTATTTTATAGCCCCGCGATAAAGTAAATCTAACCTAGAAGGGTATAAAGACTCTATAACTATTATATTTTAATCTCGAAATCGTCCTTATCGCCGTTAATATTAATAATTTTCGTATTAAATATATCCTCTTCCTCTTCCCCCGATTAGTATTTCTTAACGACCGGGCTACTAGGTATATCTTCGGCCTATATATTTAAAATTAATTAATAATATTTATAAATTATTTTCTTTATATATACCGAAATTATATCGCCCGCTATTTACCCCTATTCTTAGGTTATACTATTATTTTTATTAATTAAGTTAGTAGTATCCCCGTCGTATAGCGAGTTAGTAGTATTATCGTCGAGTAACGAGTTAATAGTATCTTTTATTTATATTTCCGTAATTATCTTTACGAAGTCCAGTTTACTTTTTAGGTCCTCTAGGGATTCTTTAAATAAATTAACTACTAATTATCGATAGTCTTTACTATATATATTTTTATTATAAATATTTATTATACGACTATATAATACCTTCGTAACGACGTGTATTTTCGTTTCTCTTTACTCGTGCCACGCTCTCGTAACTTATTCGAATATAACTCGAAGATCTATTAATATAAATATTAATATTTATATTTTAAGAGGCTATCTTACTTCTAATTTCATTACTATCTTATCTTTTAATAATATAATATTTTATTTCGTATTCTTTAAACCTATAATAAAGCGCCGTTACTATAAGAATAACTACACTAGTAGGTAATAAGTTCTATATATTTTCGTAATACTACCCGAGTTTAATACCGCTTACCTTATTATAAAAGAATATACGATATATTATTACTACGATAAACGGTGTTAGAAAACGACCCTTATACTAAATTTATAAATAATAAACTTCTATTCGGATATAGGAGGTAATAATATTTATACTACTTTATAAATCCGGAAGGGTAAACCGTAGGTCGAATATATAGTCCGAGATATTATTTTTAGTCTACTCTATTATTAGGCCTAGGTATTTTATTACTATCTAGACCTAACTTCGTATCTTCTTTATTATTTAATTTCTAAAGTCGGTTAAACTATCTAGGAGTTACGTTATTATTAATTATTATTTAATATATAACGGGTAGTATATAAAAGTAGAGATTATAACTTTCCGTATTTCTTTAAGAGTAGGGATATCGTTTAAATTATATAACCAGCCTAGAACCTACGACCCTTATATATATCGAAATAAAGTTTTCTATTTCTTTTATATTTTAACTATAAAGTTATTTACTTTTATATAATAATATTCCGGCTACGGCGTTAGGCTATTAATATTATTACTATTTATAATTTTTAAAAAAAATATAAGCGTAGTAGTATTTATAATATATTAGTAAATCTTAGAGCTTTTATATTCTATTTTATAACGGCGGTGTTTTTTACTTTAAAGAGTCGAAATTAAAATCTATATAATACTTTTATCGCTCTTATCTCTATATTTAATATTAGATATAATTATAAATATAGGATATAAAGAGGGCGGACGTCTAGACGTAATATATTTAGATTTTAAAATACGGCGACTAAGAGAGAACGATAATATTTATTTTATTTTACTTTATTATTACCGCCTATATTACGGATACGGTTCGTTATTTCTTTACTACCGCTACTCGCCTTATATAACCTATAAAGATTAATTATTATCGGATTAATTATTTAGGAGAAACTTATTAATAATATATCTCCTTTTTTAAAATTCAGCCCCTTCGTTAATTTTTATTTATATTCGGTTATAGGCCTAATCTCGGTAGTCGCTTTTTATTCGGATATTTATACTAGTCGTTTTTTAATTTAAAAAGAGTAACTCTTATCTAATAATATTTAATTACTTCGTTATTATATTACTAGGTATATTAATTATATTTAAATATAATACGTTTTTATTATATTATTTACCGAATTTAAAGGATACTTCTTCGCGTCGAAGCCCTCTTAAAGGACTTCTTTTATAATCGGAATTTATTCTCCGTATATTAATATACCCGATATACGTTCGATAAAGGTCGACGATTTACGCCTTTTTTCCGAGGTTACGACTAATTATTAAGATCGTAAATATCTAATAATAATAACCGAGATTACTTTTATTAAATATAATATTAACTCCTATTTATAAAAGGGAGTTAATATAATTTATAGTTATAATATAATTTTTATTTTAAAAGCCTATTTATTTTATTTCCTATATAAGAGTTATTAACCGTATATATTTTATATAATTAGGAAGATATACTTTAATAACGATTATAAATAGGCGGTTCTTTTTAAAGTTAAAGTTATTGGGAGAAAAATACTCGTCGATATTAATATTAATTATTATTTTAAAAAGAATTATTTAGTCGTTTACGGATATATCGACGATATCCTCGAAATCGTAGTTACTCTTCTTTACGCGTTTTCTTTACCCTCTTATATTACCTTCTTCGTCGTTATTATTTTATATACCTTCGTTATAATCTCCTTAAAGGGACTTAATATATTATTATATTAATAGTCGTTTTATTTAATCGTATATTTAAATATATTTTTTATTTTTTCGTCTCTTTCGTAGCTTACCCCTTCGCCGTAATAGTTTTTATAATAACTTTCAATTTTTAATCTTTCGCTATTATTAAAATTTACCCGTTATTTATCTACTATATCGAATCGACTCTATTAGAAATCTATAGCGTGAAGTTATTATTTAGTAATAATATATAAAAATTAATAAGGGGATTATTTAGAATCCGGGATAAAAAGAAAGCGAAAATTTTAAAGAGAGGTAACTTTTCTTTAACGCGTCGTTATTATATTATTTTAATTATCTTTATTAATTTAACTTAGAGATTCTTAACCGAGTTAAATAAAGATTTACCGAGTCGGTTAAGATCTTATCGGTACTAGACTCGAAATTTTATCCGAGTTAAATTATTATACTTTTAACTCCTCTTATCTCTCTTTTATATCGTAAAATAATTTACCTACGATATAATATCTTTAAATTATCCTTATTTATATCTTTTTAATTATTAAAGTTATTTTTTCTTTTATTACCTCGACGAATATACACTAGGCTTATTAAGGGGATCGATTTAAATTATATTTTAAATACTATTTATTAAAACGAATATTAATTATTATATCCGGTAGCGGACCCTTTATATACGGTATAATACGTTAATAATATATATTATACCGCCGGCTTTCGAGTTATATTAATAAGATATAGAGTTACGTTATTAGACCCGGCGATTAAATTATATCTTCGTATTATTCGACGATAATTAGAATCTTTATTCTATCTACGATTATTTATATAAAAAGAATCTTTACTGGCGAATATATTATAAATTAACGGAATACTACCTTATACGGCGCCGGGAGTATTTTAATAATTTAGAGAAAAGAAATCCGGGTTAAAGTAAACGGTATAAGGTACTAACTAAATCTAATCTTTATAACTTATTAATATAAATATAATAATAAGTAGAGGTAGTATCGGGGTAGTTATTATAATAGATTTAGAAACTAGAATATAATAGTATTAGACGTATATAAGAATAGATAGTCTAAGGAAACCTTTCTTCGACTATACCCGTTATTTCTCTCTTATTCCTTTTAATTTAAAATATAGTTATATTACTAGAAAAGTAGGTTAATATATATAAAAGCGTTTATAAAGGATTTATATTTGGATAATAAGGTATTTAATATCCTATACTTTTAATAAAGTATAATATAATATAAATAAGGTAGAAGCTAAAGAGAATAAAATATTTATAATTTAATATTAACCGAATAATACGTTTCCCTTTCGGGTTTTACTCGGACTATTTTTTTATTTAATATAATATTTAAATCGGATACTATATATACTATAAAATTTATAAATAAATTATATTCGTTATATTACGACGTCTTCTACCGAGAGTTATTTACTAGCGAAGACGAGGTTATAGAGGATATAATTATTTATTCCTCTACCGACCTCTACGTCGTTAATAGTTACGATATTATATACCGCCTATACCTAGAAGAATTAACGTCTAGTATACCCGGCTAGTAAACTATAGATAATTACTAAATATAATAATTAAGTATACGATAAAAGAACGTAGGTATTCTAGAAATAATTACTAGTAACGGGTATTAAATTATAGAAACTATACTATTTAAATTAATATCTAGACCGAATTTAGCCTTTACGTTAGCCTAGTATTATATATAATATATATTCTTAAAATAATTACCGTATATTAACGTTAGGGTATCTTATATATTAAATAAATATAAAAGTAAATACGATATAAAAGTCTTTAATCTATATCGCTCCTTTTAATCCATTATCTTATCTAGTTATCGGTAGTCGTTATCGGCCTATAATATTATATTTATATTAAATACGAGGGGCGGAGCTATAAACTTTATAAAGAAAATAAATATTAAGTTTATAAATTATAAATTACTCGACTTATAACTTAAAGTTTATTAAAGGAAGGTATTAATTTTAGGAAGGATAAGTTTAACCTATAACTTCTAATTTAAATAACTCTTATCGTCTAGAATAAAGTAGTAATTATACGTCTTTTTATTCTTTTAAAATAAACGCGTAACCCGCCCGTTATACTAGATATCGAAGGATTATATCTAGTTTATATCGAGATTAATACTACGGAAGGTACGAGTTAAAGTTACTTTAATCCTAAGAATATACTTAATAAATAAGAGAAAACGATCTTATTTTCTTTTATAAATAACTAAATATAATCTTCGTCCCGTTTAATTTAATATACGGATAAATTATATTATAAAGACTCGCCGCGGTAGTACTTCTTTAACCTTTATATAAATATTATTACGAGTTTTAATTAAGGCCGAAGGGGATATATAATTAAAGTATTAATCTATACCCCTAAAGCCCTAGTATAGCGGCGAGGTAACGAGTTAATTATTAAAAATAAAATCTTAAATAAATTAAAACCGGTATTTATTTATAAATTATAATTTTATATATACCTACGACTTTACGGTTTATAACTCGGCGCTAGTAAACTCGTCGAGATAATAAATATAAATATTATCCTTTAAATATTTATTCTACTTTATATATTTCTCTTTAATTTAAGGGATACTATACGATCTTTATTATTATTACACCGAGAATTTACGGAGAGCTCGTTATCTATTACTATTAAATTATAGATTCGAGTATATATTAGAAGATTTAATATAATACTAGTTATATAAAGTTTATAAGCTTTACTAAAGTAGTTATTAATTATTAATATAAACGGTAATCTACTAGCCTCTCTAGTAGTTAATATAACTTCGCGATACTTCTTTTATATTTCTTTATAAATTCGCGACTACTCTTAATAACGTTCTTTTTATCGAGTATCCGTAATTAAGTAACGAATTTATCTTATTTAATAACGAGGAAGTTTAATAAACTCGACCGTACCCTCGAAATTCTTAATAAAAAATATTCGTTCGATTTCGATAGAATTAAGATTTATCTTTATTTTATTTATAACCGCCTTTTCTATATCCTTATCTAGGTATATACGAACGAGTAAATTTATTATTCTTTAACCGGTATCCTCGACTTTAAGAAGTACTATATATTTAATAAATAAATTTTAATACTATTACGGTTATTTAATTAACCCGATTATAGTTATATATTCCTTTAAGATACGAGTTTATAAAGTCGTAGAGAAACCCTATATAAAAAGTAAACCTTAACGGTATATTAATTTATATCTTTAATATAATTCGGATTTCTTAAAATTACTCTTCGGTAATATTTTTAAAACCCGTTCTTCGATCTCTTATTTAATCTTTTAAATAAATTCGGCGGCTTTACTCTCCCTAGTTTTAATTTTATAAAACTCGTCTATAAAGATATATCTTATACGGAAGTTATACTTAAGGTTAGTACCCTCGTTATATAATTTTTTTAACTTATATCTCGTATAAATAAAAGTTATAAATAATTATTATACTCTCCTCGCCGAGTTTTATACTCTATTAAGGCTATAATATAATAACTCTACGTTTATATAAATAAATCGTTTATTAATAATATAGTAATATATTTTATTAAAATAAGTATAGAAGTATCTAAATCTTAAAGTCTTAGTATTCGTATCGATTTATTTAATTTATTATTTTAACTAATTACTTATAATCTTTACCTAGATAATAATAAGGGTAATATTTATTTTAGGAAAAAGAAAAGCGTCTTTATCTTTATATATACTAGGGTAATCGAAGGTTAATAGGTTCGTAGAAAAATGAATCTCTTAATTTATTTACGACTTTATTTTATATAAAGGGTATTTATTATAATAAAGGGAGTCTTTAAAGTTCTTAAGAATTTTAAACTCTTTAATAAAGAGAGAATTATATTTATATACCGTATTTTAATATTCGAGAATACGGGAGTTAAAAATCATAAACGTTTAAATCGACTCGGACGTTAATACTATCCGAATCGATAATAATATTAGAAAAGACCTAGAGTTAAATACGAATTTTATTAAAATTTATATTATTATTATTAATAGCCCCTTTATAACGGGAAGCCCGCTACCTTCTTTAAGGATATTATATAATTAATAAATATTTAGTTTAGAGGCTAGTATTTTATTATCTACTCTTTTTTACGATTTTAATAATTATATAATATATATATTTATCTATAGATTTATTATCGCTTTTTAATTAGAATAATTTATTTATAAATATTTATATTATATCCTCCTATTAAGGCCGGTCCTCTTCGTTAATTATAATAAGGCTACGGAGTAAATAAATTATAATCGAATCGAAAGATAAAAGGTAAAGAATTTACCGAGTTTCCCATTTATTTTAATTTATCGACGTTATATTTATATCTACGACCCTCGCCGTAGTTATTTTCCTTATATTAATATTATATAAGGACGGGTCCCTAGTTTAATATAATTTATTAATAGTTAAATTTTACGTCGCCTCTTCCTTCTTTTTATTATTTAATTTATAACCCGAAAAATATCTCGATAAAGGTTTAAAATCGCTTAATTAAAGAAAGTAAAGACGGATCTAGTAAACGACGTTCTTAGACGGTAGGAGATAATATAAAAGGTTTTTTTAAATTTTCGATAAAGAGGTATAAACGCTTTTAATCTAAATATTTTCTCTTCGCGCGAGAAGAGTATAAGTTTTTATAATATAATAACCGATCGTCGTCCTAGTATCTTTTATTAACGTTAATAATTCTATTAACTAGTATCTTAATTATTAAATAAGATAATTTAATTAACGGAGAGGTTTATATACGATATAAAGGAGGTATTAAAGACTATCGTATTAATATATACTAACTAGTATATCCTATAGGCCCTCGTTATATTCGATATCTATATATTCGTTATAAATAGAATACTAGAGTTTACTATAGTATAGAATATTATATTTATCCTAGAAGCGCTTCGATATTAAAACGTAAATTATTTTATTATAATTAAACCGGAATTATACTATTTTATCGTTATTCTTAATATTATCTTTCGCGGTAATATTAAGCCGAACTTATCTAATCTAATTATCGCGGCTATATAAGATTTTAAGGAGAATCGATTTAGGATTTATAAATATTCGAGGGGGCGAGGGGTAATTTCTTATATAAAGTTTATTTTTTAAATAATTATCTTCGGTTCTTTAGGCTTTAGAACGCGAGGATTTAAATAACTCCTCGGATTCTCGTTTAAAACCTTAACGGGTCGTAGATTTAATCGCTATTTTATTAAATAAATATATAAATTACTATATTATCTTATTTCTAAATACGAGAATACGATTAAGTAAATTAAAATTAATAATAATATTATTAATAATTTAACGAAGAGTAAGGTTAATTTTAATATTACGTAGATTTCTACTTTAGATATATAGCTCTCGTATTCTCTTTCTCTAGTTCTACTCTAACTACCGGGAAGAGATTCGGTATATAATATAAACCGAGCTCGACGTTTCTAAGATTTTATTAAAGATTATTTATACCGATTCTAGTATAAAAATAAGAATCCGCTAGTATTATAATAAATAGTTTATTTACGGTAGAGAACGAGGTTAAAGGAGATATAATTAATTAAAATAGAATTAAAGAGGGTTAAGAAATAAAGAGTATAAAATATAATTTATAAATAAAGAAGATAAGATATAATTAATAAATTATAAAAGTATAGGTTAACTCGAGTATTTAAAATAAATATCGATAATTTTATAAATTAAGATTCGTTATAGTTCGGGCTAGAGTATCGGCCGAAGTATAGTCGAATAAAACTAAATACGTTATTTAATCTATAATTATCGAATACGGCGGTAGTATAATTAGTACCTCGTTATCTATAGAAAGAACCCCCTTCCTATCTTTCTAAAATAATAACGAGCGCGGATTATAACTTATATTTACTATATAATAACTAATTAAACCGAGCTAGATATATAACTAAAGTACGATTTACTAGTAAAGATAATAACGCGACTAACGGTTTAATTTAAAAGAGTGAGTAGGGAGGTATAGCCGACTAATATATACTAAATAAAATAAATATTAACTTTGAATATATAATATATTTAATATTTAACGTTTTATATAAATACGCCGATTTACTACGTTAGAATTAACCTACGCGGGTTTAATATTTAAAATAAGGTATTACGTACCTTATATACGCGCCTTAACGGTAAATAAAATAGGATTTTCGCCTCTCTTATATATTTATAACGTAGCCGCTTTAAATTTACGAGCGTAATTAACTTCGATATTATTATCGCCGATACGATATATAATCTTATCGGTAGAGTTATTATAAACTTTATTTTCGCGGAGGATCTTTTTAAATATCCTAAATTCGATTTTATTTAATATAATATTTATTAGAAGGGCTTCTTCTCCTTTAGGAGTTTAAACGGGAAGAAAAGTATATTAATTACTATTTAAATCGACTATATATAAAAGCCCGTTTCGTTAAAAGTAAAGAGGCGCGCTATATAAAGAGGGCTATCGGTAGAGAGAGATAATATAATACACCGTCTATAATTACAATAGTAATTATATATATTATTAATCTTTTTAATTATTTTTAATTTATAGCTCTTAAACTAGAGCTAAAGTATTTTAAATATAAAAACGGAGAGAAAAATTCTATTTAATTATTTTAATATTTTATTAAATTTAGCCTAGTTCTTAAGACTCCTTAAAGACGTATTTATAATATATCTTTATTTTATCTCTTTCTTTAATATTATCCGTATTTCCTTATAGTATAATTACTTAATTATAAGACTACGCGAAATAATCGAGATTATTTAATTCCTAGGGTTAATATTAATATAGAATTTAATAAGAGGTAGGGAGGGTAGGGAGGAGGTAATAATAACGGGGTCGTAAAGATCTTCTATAATATAAATAAAGATATAAGTTATTAAATATTAATAGGGATATTAATAGTAATAAAGAGGATACTATAAATAAAGACGTCGACGTTAATATATAGAAAATAATAATAATATCTAGGTAGGTACTACCTTAAATACTCTATTAAACCTACTAAATAATATTAATATAAATATAGTTAGCGAATATCGAGTCGGACGTTAAACTATATCCGACTCGGATAGTTAAATAGTAATTAATATATTATCGACTCGTCCGATTCGGATAAATATCTTTAATTTATAAAAAATACGAAAAGATACTAATAAATATTTATTATATCTACTAGTTATTTAGTAAAAACTATTAATAAGAGCTCTTTACCGACGATAAATATAAATATAATATTACTTTATATCTTATCGATTTAGACCTCGTCGTTAAGAGAGTACTAGGATATTAATTATACTAAAACGGTCCACTATTTAATATACTAGGGTAGTACACGGTATAAATACTCTATCTAGAGGTTTAGTATTATATTAAATAGCGGAGGTATTATAAAGATAATATCTCTACCGGATATTAATCGGTATAAATTAAAATATCTAGTTAAAGTAATATAAATAAAATAGTAGTATTATTAATTATATCGTTCATTTTAATTTAAACCTAAGTGAAGCTCGTTAAGTCTATAATTATAGAAAAGTAATAAAGAATCTCTATTTATAGTTTAGGGAAGAGTTATATAAAGTATTTAACTCGCCGATAATAAGAAAAAGCCCCCGTAGTAACGCCTCTTCATCCGACTATTAATATTAATCGGATTTTCTTATCGCTTTTCCTATTACTAAGTAAGTTTATTTCCTCGTTTTATTATTCTTTATTTACTTATCTAATACTATCTAGTCCAAATAATTCTTATTATCTAGAATAAAGTAGTAGTTATATATCTTTTTATTCTTTTAAAATAAACGTGTAATCCGCCCGTTATATTAAATATCGAAGAATTATATTTAATCCGTATCGAGATTAATACTACGGAAGGTATAAGTTAGAGTTATTTTAATCCCGAGGATATATTTAATAAATAGGAGAAAGCGAATTTTATCCCCTTTTATAAATAACTAGATATATTCTTTATCCCGTTTAATTTAATCTACGGATAAACTATATTATAAAGACTCGCCGGGGTAGTACTTCTCTAATTATTATATAAACGTTAATACGAGTTTTATATTAAATATTATCCGATAAATCTAAACTTATATATAATATAACGTAGATAACGACGGGTAAACTAGTAAAGATAACTAGCCTCTTTAATTTACCGTAAATATCCTAACCGAGTAGATTAATTAGTTTTTTTAATATTAATAACTTAGGCGTATCCTTAGTAAAGTAGTCGAGATAATAGGCGTAGATACTATTTTATATATATTTATTCCAGTCCTTCTATTTCCCCTCTAACTTTAAGAACTCTATACGGGGTCTATTATTATTATATTTAAAATTTATAAAGAACTCTTTATCCGTTAATACTAGGTTTTTAATTCGAGTAAATATTAGAAAGTTTAATATTACTCCCGCGGCGCGAAGTTTATAGGCCTTTTTAAAATAATTATTAATAGTCGTTATAAATACTTCTTTACCCGCCGCTCTAGTAGCCGTTATAAGTCTTTAATACTTCTTTTATACCTCTTTATTAATTCGTAACTCCTCTTTATAAAGTTCTTCTCGTTAAACGTCCGTAATAAAATAATAGACTTATCTTATTTTATAAAGGGGAAGTTTAATAAGCTCGGCCGTACCCTCGAAATTCTTAATAAAAGATATTCGTTTAATTTCGATAGAATTAAGAATTACTTTTATTTTATTTATAACCGCCTTTTTTATATTTTTATCTAAATATATATAAACGAGTAAATTCGTTATTCTTTAACCGATTTCCTCGACTTTATAAAGTATTATATACTCGGTAGACGAATCTTAAGGTTACTATAATTATTTAATTAACCCAATTATAATTGTATAATTCTTTAAAATACGAGTTTATAAAGTTATTAAAAAACCCTATATAAAAAGTAAACTCTACTAGTATTTATATTTATATATTTTATTTAGTTCGGTTTATTTAAAATTATCTTTAAGGAATTTCTTTCGAACCCGCTCTTTAATATTTTATTTAATCTCTTAAATAAATCTAACGGCGGTACCCGTTTTAGTTTTTACTTTATGAAATTCGTCTATAAAGATTTATTTTATACGGAAATTATATTTAAGGTTAGTATCTAGTCGATTTAAGATCTTTTTAACCTATATATCGTATAAGGCGGGGTTATATATAAATAGGATTCTTTTCTAACTAAACTTTATAGTTCCGTCTAATTTATAACGTAGTAACTTAATATTTTCGGGGGTAAATCGCTGAGTATTAATATTAAAATACTTTTTTTTAGTCTAGGTATAAAAGTATTAAAGTTTTAAACCCTTATCGTTTATATCGATTTATTTAATCTATTTCTTTAATTAATTCTTTATTATTTTTATTAGGATAACGACTAGGGTAATATCTTATATAGGATAAATAATAATATCCTTATATTTATATATATAAGGGTAACGGATATCTAGTAGACCCGTAGAGGGATAAATATCACCGTCGGTTTATAATTATAACTCGTATAAAAGGAGATATTTATTATAATAAATGGATTCTTTAAATATTTCGAGATCCCGAAATTTCTTTTAAACGCTAGAGTAATAGTAATATAAATTAAATTAACGTTCGGTTATAAAGTTAAGGAAAATATTAAATATCTAAATTAAATTAGATATTAATACGGTCCGATTCGATAATATTATTAGAAGAGATTTAAAGTTAAGAATAAATCTTATTAAATTCTAGATCGTTATTATTAATAACCTCTCTGTAATAATTAGCCCGCCGCTTTCTTTAAATAATATCGTAGAACTAATAAATATATAATTTAAGAGGTACTATTTTATTATCTATTATTTTCTACGACTTTAACCCTCGTATAATACGTATATTATAAATAGACTTATCACTGGGTTTTAGCTAGAATAGTTACTCTATAAATATCTATATTCTATTATCTTATTAGGGTCGGTCCTCTTTATTAATTATAATAAAACTACGGAGTAAATAAGTTACGGGCGAATCGAAAAATAAAGAGTAAAGAACTTATAAAATTTCCCGCTCGTTTATATTTATAGATATTATATCTACCTCGGCGACCCTCGCCGAGGTTATTTTCTTTATATTAATATTATATAAGAACGGGTCCCTCGTTTAATATAATTAATTAATAATTAAACCTTTCGGCGCCTTTTCTTCCTTTTTATTATCGTCGGATAATATATTAATAAAGGTTATAATTCGCTTAATAGGAGAAGGCGGGGGCGGATTCGTTTAACGGGGTTATTAAACGGTAAGAGATAATATAAAAAGTTTCTTTAAATATTCGATAAAGACGGAAGACTTTTTTAATTAAATCTTTTCTCTTCGCGGGAGAGGATTATAATATTCTTAAATATACTAGCCGATTATAGACTCGATACCTTCTATTAACGCTAGTATTTTTATTAACTAGTATCTCGATCGTTATATAAAATAGTTTAATTAACGGAGAGGCCTATATATAATATAGAGGGGTTATTTAAAACTTCCGCCTTATTATATACTAGCTAGTATATCCTATAAGTCCTCGTTATAATTAATATCTATATATTCGTTAAGAGTAGAATACTAGAGTTTATTTTAATATAAATTATTTTACTCGTCCTAAAAGCGCTTTATTATTAAAATATTAATTAGTTTAATATAACTAACCCGGAATTATACCGGTTTATTATTATTCTCTATATTATCTTTTAAGATAATATTAAATCGAATAAATCGGATTTAATTATTACGGCTATACGAGACTTTAAAAAGAATCGTCGTAGGATCTTTAAATATTCGAGGGGGCGAGGTATAATTTCCCGTATAAAATTTACTTTCGGAGTAATCGTTTTCGGTCCTCTTAACTTTAGAATACGGGGACTTATATAACTCCTCGGATTCTCGTTTAAATTAACGGTTTATAACTTTAATAGTATTTTCGTTAATTAAATATAAAAATTATCGTATCCCTTTATTTAAAAATAGGGGAGAATAATTAAATAAATTAAAATTAAAAATAATAATATCGATAATTTAACGACGAGTAACCCTAATATTATTATTACGGAAGGTTTTACCTAATATTCTTATATCTCGTATTCTCCTCTCTAACTCTATTTTAACTACGGCGAAGAGTTTCGGCGTATATCGTAAACCGAGCTCGATATTTTTAATATTCTATCGGAGATTATTTAAACCGATATTAATATAGAAATTAAAATTCGATAGTACTACGGTAGGTAGCTTATCTACGTTAGAAAACGAGATTAAAATGAATATTATTAATAAGAATTAAAGTAAAGAGGGTAAAATATAGTTAATAAATAAAGACGATAAGATATAATTAATAAATAAAGAGGGCGAAAGGATAAATAAAGAGTATAAATCGACTTTCGATAAATAAAGTAAATAAACGCGTTATTTATTTTATAATTAGTAGCGTTAAAATAATAATATTAAACTCGTCGAAACTTAATATTAATATTTATAAAATCCTATTTATTATAATATTAGAATATAATAAAGTAAAAGATCCTAGGTTTAAATAAAAGTAAAGAGGGCGAGGAATAATAAAATAATAATAACTAGAAACGGATATTAAAATAATATTAAATTCGCGTATTAAGTACGAATTAATAATATATATAATTAAATATTTATTAGAGCGGAATTATATTCGATTAGGTAGTTAATAAAGTTATTATTATATTTAAACTATTATAGGATTATTATTAAGAGTTAATACTTTTATTTCTATAAATTCTTGAATCTTAAAAGTAGCCGGATAATAAAAAACGTCCGAGTCGGTTAGGGCTACACTTAATATACTATAAAGAAAGATATAACGGGAGAAATAAATAAAGTAAATAATACGAAAGACTACTTACTTCTAACTAAATACTATACTATCGGAATACTTATATAAGTCTATACTCTAGTATTATTAACGGTTTATAATTATTATTAAATATAGTAGTAAACTTAGGTTATAATTATTTCTTAATTAATATCGTACTATATTTTAAATTAGAAGCGGTAGAGTTTACCTACGATCGAGAATACTATAATTATTAAATATAATCGCTAGGGATATAATAAACTAGTATATCGTATCTTTATTAAACGGAGGAATCTTTATACTAACGGGTAATTATCCCGTTTTAACGGTAAATACGTTTTATAAAAAGTCCGATAAAAGGGTAAAGGGATAACGTAAAGGCCTTTATAAACTTAATATTAAAAAGTAACTCTCGTATATTTATTAATTAATATATATAAACTCTTAGAAAGATCCTCTTCCCTAACTTTAGTATTTAATATATAAATTTAATCTAGCCTCTTTCTCGTTTAAATAGATAGAATAATATATACGACTTCTTTTTATACTCTTTTATATATTAAACTAAATAATATTCTTATAATATTAATATTTTATTACTACGGTTATACTAGTTAATTATTATACCTAGTATTAAGGATTTATCTTTAAGACCTTATAAGGTTTCCTTAATATTCTAAAGATTAAATCCTACTTTCGAAGTCTAGTATACCTAATATACGAATGGCCTAATATATTACGTAGTTCGTATATATCTCGGACGATTAACGAGTAATACTAGAATTACCTAGATTTTAATTATATAAGAATTTTAAATTAATCGATATTTTATCTTATCGATAAGTTTATTAGGAAAAGAGAATTTAGATTATACTATTATTAAAACGAATAAATTAATAATATCGATATTACGAGAAGTAATATCTTAGTAGTAACGGTCTTTCTAGGTATCTATTATAATATAAAGGCCGATTTAATAATCTTAATTAAACGCGTAGGAAACGGACGTATTTTTATAAAAATCTTATAAAGCCTTTAATTTATATAGACGAAAAGAATAAAAACGATATTAATAATAAGAGTCGCTTTTAAATTAAAGGTATAGGTATTTCTTAAAAGAACGATACGTATTAAATAATTATATAAATAACGATATTATAGAATAAATATTCTAAGACGCGGAGGACTATAAGATATATTATCCTCGGGACGTATTAATCTAAATAACGGAATAAATAACCTTTATAACGGCTTCGAGCGGTACTAATATAATATCGTTTTTAATAATTATATCGATAGAATAATACCTACCGGAGCGAGATACGGGGAGGTTAATAATAAGAAAAAATATACTAGATTTAAAATCTTTATCCGAGTAGTTATCCGAATCGGGTATAAATTACGATCCCTTCGGATTAAAAATAGACTACGTAATAACCGAGTAAATATATATCGCGCGACTCTTTAGCGGTTTTATAAATAAGTTTTTTAAAAACCATCGATTAAGATTTTTTTATAGATATTATAACTTCGATAGCGCCCTATTATTAAAAGCTAAATTATCTAGTATAAAATATAATAATACTAATAAGGACTAGGTCCGGTAAATTTTCTAAATTTATATAAATAAATCTAGTAATAAACCTAGAATATATTCTATCTTTTATTTCGATATAATATCTATTATAAGAGTGTTATTAGAATATATATTATTTAATTCGAGCCTCAGCTATATACCGATATATTAATAAAATCTTAATATAAATTTTATTATTAATAAGATATATATAGCCGGTTAATAGTAAAAGATATAGGATAAACTACTTAACGACTCGACCGTCGTACCGGTAATAATAGAATTAGATAAGATTTATTTATCTCGAATCTACGGAGACTAGTAGGCCTAGCCGGTTTATATTATTATCGGTAACCTCGAACGGAGTATACGATAAATAGGGACTCGGCTAGAGATAATACTATTTAATTTAATATTAATAATCTATAATAAAACGAAAGCCGAAGTATATTACTATACTTTAGGGCTTATAATAAAAAGTAAGTTAATTATAATTATAATTAATATTTATTTATATTAACCGCGTAATTTTAAAATACTTAAAGAGTACGCTCGGAAGGGGATTTATATTATATATACGGACGGACTAATCCGACGATATTATCCGATCTTAACTTCTATACCTAGCGATTATAAAGAATAAGTTTTAATTACCTTTATTAAGAGTAGTAAATATTATCTAGTATATTTAGTACCGCCGAATAAACGCGAGCGATTACACCTTAAGGTCTTATATTCTTTAAGGACACCGGAGGGATATATAAAGTAATTACGCGTTTAAAGAACCTACGATAAAGATATACCTAAATAGTTATCGGATATAATAATATATAACCGCCGTAGCTTCGCGGAGGGCTATTTCGCGGTTAATATCTTCGGGATTTAAATATTTAATATATTATATATTTTAATAATAAAGGGGTTAATAAACTACTTTTTAAATTAATAAATTTAATATATTAAGGAGGGTAGAATAAAAGAAGAGATAAAAATTCTATTCGACGGTCGATTTCGAGTCGTATTTAAATATATTAATTTAAAGCGTTTCCTAAACTTTAATAAAATTAATTAATAGATAAAGGAGGAGAGTAAATAATTTTTACGAATAATTATACCCGTATTTACCCCTTTATTATTAGAAAAGATACCGGAAATACTATATATAGGACGAGCGATTATTAACTTTATTATATTTATAAAATATCGTTCGTATAACGAAGAAATACTTGAATATATAAATATAATATTAAATAGGATTAATCTCCTAAAAGAAGTCTTTAAGAAATATAAACCGATCGATAAAAAAACGGGCGAGCTATATTTTAACTTCCCTAAATTCTACGTTTTTATTTATATAATACCGATAATTAAATAATATAGTCCACCGGACTCTTATAGTATTTAAATAATAAAGAGGATATATCTAATATTATTAAAAAACTATTATAAACGAACGAATAAATACGACGATTATTAGGAGTAAATAATAAAGTATAACACTCGTTATATTAAAATCACTACTATAAAGGATAAATTAAAGTATTAAGAGATAAAGTTTATACTATTTAATTAAAAGAGAAGGTAAGAAGAAGAGAAAGTTACGAAAACCGAGGTTCTTTTATACCTCGATAAGTTAAATTAATAAACGGACGTAGACGAGGATATTACTTTATAATAAATTTATAAATACGATACTCGGTATTAATATATAATATTAAATATAGCGAAGATATTTAACCTAGAGGGCTTTCTCGAAGGTCTAATTATATTTATTAAAGCGAATTGAGTAAAGACGTCTATATAGGGCCTAATAATACCGAATACTCTATATAAGAAAGAAGGTTAATAAACGAGGTATAAATTATTATAAAGATAAAGAATTTAAGTTAAAGAAATTAAAAGTAACGACTTATTTATTTATAAAATACTTTTATAAAAGTCTTTAATTATTAATATTTAAGGTAGGTTTAAAAGTCTTATAGAATAATAAAAATAGAAAGAGCGCGTCTATTATATACTCTTAACCCTAGAATATTAAATAATCGGCGGTTCTACGGACTACCGAATATCGAGCGAAATATTTATCTTATATCTACGACGATTAAAGGAAGAGACTTCTTTTATATTAACTTATTTATTAATTAGGATTAATATAATATTATTTATAACCCTAAATTCTTTATAAAGAGTTAGAGGGTAGCCGAGGAAATCTATACCTAAATTATAAATAAAGGGCGTATATATAAATTAAATATAAAGCGACGAAAGAGTTATAGATATTAATATTATAAGGAAAAGAGATTTCTACTAGTCGCTATAATAAGAAATATATAAAGATAAAGACTTAATAAAGTAATCTAAAAAACGAAATCCGAGTTAAATTATATTATTATCCGATTTAGATATTAAATCGCCTATATTATTATTTAATTTAAATATTAAATCGCTTATATTATTATCCGACTCGGATAACGAATCGCCCGAATCGGGTTCGGGGATAAAGTCGAAGAAGCGAATCGAGGGTATTATTACTCTATTATAATCGAAGATATTAAATCTTAAATAACCGGGGTAATAATATAAATATAAATACTACTTTTTAAATTAATAATATATTAAGACTAGGTATTTTAAAAATTACGGATACCTTAATTTTAGGCGCGCCTTAATATAATATATATAATATATTAATAAGATTTTTATTCGAGAATACTACGAGTAAAAGCGGGATTATTATACGGATTAATATAACTAACTCGTTATCGAGGAAGGATAGTACGTAAAGAGATAAAGATAATAACGAACGACGGAGTATAAATACGAATATATAAAATAAGGATAATATTATATAGAGGATTAAGAGGGAGGAGTTTATTATAACGACCGAACCTAAGAAGTTAAAGAGTAAGAGGGATATTATAAAATAAATATATTATTTAAAATATAAGAAATAATATTAATAATTATTTATAACTCTAACTACGATTTAATTATATTCGTTTATATCGGCCTAGAAATTAAGAGTTTCGGTATATATAAAGAATTATTATTTAAAGCCTCGATATTCTTTAGAGGTATTTTTTCTAGTAAATATAAACCCGAAGTAAAGGCTAAATCCGAAGACGTCGTCGAAATTATATTATATAATAATAACTCGAAGGTAATTACCCTTTTTAACGAAGACCTATTAATCTTTAAATAATTTAATAATTAAAGATAAATACTTTTATTATATTTCCCCCTCCCGCCGAAATACTCCGATAAAAAGATCTTCCCCCGAATAAAGTTTTAAACGGATAAATAATAAAGAAGGGGGAAAAAGATTATTTATTTATTTTTTATCTTTTTACCTTTACCCTTTTACGTTATTATACTATCTTTTACTCGATTAATTACGATATAATTAAAACTTATATATTATTATATACCTTTATTAAAGTTATAGTAGATATTATTTAATAAATTAGGCTAGTTTCTAACCCCCCTTTTACGTTTTTAATTAATTATAATTATTATAATCCCGTTAACCCTAAATTAGAAGTTACCCTTAAGAAGTATATCTACGCCGAATAAAACGAATAAGGAATCGAAGAAATTCGAATATTTTAAACCTAACTTCGTTATCTAATAACGAATACGACGTTATTATTTATTTATAATAGGGTTAGACTTTAAGTCGCCGAATTCTATTATATTTTTATTAATATTTTACTACGCACCGTCTATACTATACTCTTCGACGTAACTATTTATAATATTTATACCGTTAGAGGTTAATACTAGTAAATTAATAATTTCCTAGATATCTAATATTAATACGTTTATAGTATCTTTTAATAAATAGAAAATAAATAGATCCTCTTAATCTTCGTTATTTATAAAATTAAAAATAAAAAGAGAGGTTACGTCGAAGAGGTCGCCCCTCTCGGAAATTATTATAATCGAGGCGCCCTAAAATTCGGGTAATCTATTTATTCCGTAGTAATAATAAACTTTATATTATTAAATATATATTATTTCTACCCCGAATATCCTTTTATCGATCTTTATTTCATTTCTTTTAGTATTTTTATTTATTTATATTCGTTATACTATAAGCCTTAGTTTATATATACTCGTACTTTTTTAAATATTTAAATTATTTATTACTTCTTTACTTAAATATAGCGACCTCTTTATAATAATTATTACCCTCGAGATATTTTTTAAAGTCTAGAACTTCACCTTTAAATTAAATATTCTTCGATATTTATAACCCCCCCTAAGGGCAAATAGCCTTAAATTAAGATATTAATAATAATTATATATTCTCTTTATTATTAATAATAGTATTAATAATCTCCTTCTTAATCTCTTATATCTCGATAGGTTTAATATCGACGGGTTTATTTAATTATAAATTATATAATATACGTCTCCTTTATCTAGTTAATATGAAAGATATAGTAGAAGATTAAGGCTATTAATAAAAATCTAAAGTTAAATACTAAAGAAGTACTAGTATATATAATTAAATTATTATTAGAATATTATAACTTTTAGGAGCCCTAAATAAAAATAATTTTAAAAGAATATAATAACGCCGGGAGCTAGTAAAGAATCTTATATAACCGAGCGACGAGTATTAAGAAGGAATATAATTATTTAAGTAAAAAATAATTTATATACCTTTTATCTTTCTCCCTTTATTTATTTACGTTATAATATTATTTATTATATCTAATTATAATATAGCTAGATTATTTATATTACTATTTATATTTATAATACGATAATATCCTCGTTATTTAATAACGAATATAGGGCGCCTCGGAGATCTAGTTAAACTATATACTCTATAATAATAACGAGCTTTATTTTACTAAATATATAATATATTAATATTAAATATCCTTTTATCGATCTTTACTTTATTTATTTTAATTTATTTATTTCCTCGGATTCGTTCTTTTTAAGACCTTTACTTTCTTACTTCTTTATAGATTATATATTATACTAGTTATTATCTTATACCTTCTAATAATTATTAAACTATATTTATCCGTATACGTCTTCGAATAAAAGAAATTAGTTTATAGTTTTAAATTTAACTAAACTCCCTAAATTTAGATAAAATAAAGGTAATTAATTTATATTTATAATAATTAAAGACCCTAAAGGCCGGCTCGTATTTTTAAAAGTAAGTTAAAAGTTCTAACGGAAACCTATTTAATTAATTTTATACGAAATCTTATAAAAGAATATATTTAAATAAAGGATTATATTAACCTCTTTACTTTTATATTAATTAACGATTTTATTAATTCGAGCGCCTTTAATCTAGTAAAGAAGATTAAAATAAAAAAAAGAATAATTAATAATTTAATAAAGCCCGATTAAATATAAAAGGGCGAGTCTCTCTAGTAATAAATTTAAATATTTAACGACGAACGCTAAGTTTATAGCTTCGGGTATTATTCTATTAAAAATAATCCGGATACCCGAGTTAATTACGTTATAACGAGGAGAGAGGAAGATATTTTCTTTAACTCGAACGAGCCCTATATTACTATACTCGGTATTTATAATAAATACTTTAATACCCTTTTATTATAATTGGCGCTCTTTAAATATTTAACCGCCTATATTCGGAAAAAGTAAACGAGCCCCGTTTATTATTATTAAAGGATATTTATTAATATCTATTTAACCTCCTACGTATTATTAACGAGATTTAATAAAAAGCGGATAATATCGACGTTAGATTAAAGGAGTTACTAGAGCCGTTAGATAAAAACTTTCTAATAATTATTATATAAGAAATAATAAGATTTAAATAGTAGATTAAAAAGTATATTAATAAGGGCGCTTAAATTAATACTTTTTAAAAGAAATAGAATAAATAGGTTTTTTAATTCGTAAGATTTTAACCGACTCGCGATTAATTTTTAAATTATTAAATCCGTTAACGCCTAATTAATCTCGTAGTATATTAATTAACGAGTTTATAATCACGCCTAGTCCTTAAGACTAAAAGAATATTATTATTTTTAAATTTAATTCCGAATCTAATATTAATATTAATAATAAATTAAACCTTATATTATTTAGGAGGAAGAGATTATATAAATCGATATAATTTATATTAAATAAGTTTTTAAAAATCGTCCCTCGTTCGAAAGATTATATTATATCCTCTAGATACTTTAATCTTAACGAGGTATATAATATTATTTAAAATATATATATTAAACTTCCGGGGCGAATTCATTTTAATATTATAAAGAGAATTAAATCTTTTAATAAATATAAAAAGTTTTTAAAAATTATTAAAACCTAGATTAAATATAAAAAGGAAAATCCGTCGATTAATTTAGGATATATTTATATCTAGACTTTATTATTTAAATCCGTTTAATACTAGAAGGTTTTAAAGATTTTATATATAAAAAAAATAATCGAATATTAAACCGGGATCCTTATTAAAGCGACTCTAAAAAATAAAATTATAAGAGTATATACCTAGGGTAAAGATAATATTATAAAGAGGGTTAAGATTAAGTTTAAAATAATATTATAAAGAAAATTAAAACCGAGGAGGGTAAAATTATTACCGAGTTTAAAATAATATTATAAAGAGGATAAAGAGGGAGGAGGGTAGATTTATTACCGAGTTTAAAATAATATTATAAAAAGAATAAAGAAAGAGGAGGGTAGATTTACTACCGAGCTTAAAATAATATTATAAAGAGGATTAAAAGAGAGGAGGGTAGATTTATTATCGAGCCTAAAAATCTAAAATATAAAAAAGAAGTCGTAAAGTAAATATCCTATTATACCGCTAAAGTTAAAACTTTAAGTAAAGGCGAAATTAATAACGAAATTATACCCTCTTTTAAAAAGAAAGGCGTTACTCGTAAACTTAAAGATATTCTAACTACCGAAGTTATATTTACCGATATTATTATTTCTTTTTTTCCGATAATAACTTTAAAGTCGTACCCGTTTTATTTAATAAATATAAAAGCCTAAAGATATTCTAGCTACCGAAGTTATATCTATTAATATTATTATTTCTTTCTCTCCGATAATAGCCTTAGAGCCGTACCCGTTTTATTTAATTAATATAATAGTATTAATAGTTTCTTTAACTAGGTTCTAAGGGCTTAAAGATTTTTAGGTAACTCGAATAATATTAATAATTTAACGGGTATCCCGGTTATAATAAATAGTATTTAATAATTAATTACTATAATATAAGGACTAGTAGATATATTCGGTTATATACTAGACGAAATTATAAAGGCGAAGGGTAGTAAGATTAATAATTTAATAAAACTCGAAAATCCGGTTTTAAATAAGGCGAATATAGTCTTAATTTAATTATATAAAATAGTATCTTCGCTTAATTATATATCTACCGCTTAAGTAAAAGTTTAAATTTATAAATATAAATCGACGTTACTTCCTCTTTACTAGATTATAGTTACGAAGATAATAATTATTATTATCGTTATTAAAGTAGGAGTTAAATCTAAAGGACGTTAATTATAAAAGTTACGATATAAATAATAATAACTCTAAATTTATTATAAAGTATATTAAAGCGAAGACTAGCGCGGTATTTATTATTAAATACTATAGGTTAAAGGTCTTAGCTTTCGTAATTAAATTATTTACTTTTAAAGTATTTATTAATAGGGTTTATATTAATAGTATTTTAATATAAAAAGAAGACCGACTAGAATCCCGTTTAAGAAGGGATTACCGAATAAATATCGCGGTAGATAATAACGATATATCTTTAATAGAGGCTATATCTACGGGTTTAATATTATAAAAATAAGATATTACTCGCTTTATAAATTCTTTAATTTAATATTTATTTACTTTATTAATAACGTAAATAAATTAAATATTTATAGCGCTTATAAGTAGAAATTCTAAGATATCCTACTATTATTCGAGTCGAATAAAATAGCTTTTCGAGTTAGACGAGATAATTATCCGAGTCGGATATAATAATTATTTAAGTCGGATATAGTAGATATCCGAGTCGGATAAGAATTATATGAAAATACCTTATAACGAAAAATCCTATAATTTTCTACGATTATCGTCCGCTCTTAAAGTATTCTAGATAACTTATAGGGTAATCTAAAAACGAAGATATAAAAGTTTTAAATATTATTATTAGCGAGAATACCGGGTTATATTTAAGTCGTTATAAACTCTTTATTTATAGAGTTAAATTATTTATCGCCGTTAACTTATTAATTATATTATCGACGTTATCGACGTTTTCTTCGTTATTATCTTTATTATTAATAGTACTACTATAGCTAGAATAAGTATTATTAATAATAATAAGGGTGAGATAATTAGAAGGAGAAGTCTTACTAATATTATACGAAGATTAAATATATCTCGCGTGAATATCCTAAACTAGGTATTAATAGAGGTAGTAGAGGTTAAGGTATAAATATAGGCGACGGTAACTCTAATAAATATAAAGAAAAAAATAATTACAATAATATAGTCTATAGTAAATATTAATAGTAAATATTAAATATTAAATAATAATTGAACTTAAAACTTAATAATAAGTATATTATATTAATAAAAATTAGTGTATAGTTGATTTATTAAACGTACTTCGAGTATATTATTAATAAATTAAATATACTATCGGGGCTAGTAGTATACTATCTATAAATAATAGATACTAATTATACTAGGAGTATAATATCGGTAAATAAAAGTTACTAAACTTATTAATAAATTATTAATAATAACCCCGAGTTATTAAATTTATTAATAAGACGTTACCCGGACCCTTAACTTATTAAATTTATTAATAGGACGTTACTAGCCCTATCCGTAACTTAGGGCTACTAGTAGGACACTACTAGCCCTATCCGCGCGGTCGGTAACTAGAGTTTTAATAGGAGTTTTTGAGATTTACCGATGAGAAATTATATTTAATAATATCTACTTAGAGCCCCGCCTCGCGGAGTTTTTAGAGGATATACTTAACGTGGATTTCGTACTCTTCCTCGATATCGTTATAAATTAGAATATCGTCGAGGTATACGGTATAAGTTTTATCGAGAAATTTACGAAAAATATTATTAATATAATACTAGAACGAGGTAGGGTTATTATATAATTTAAATAATATAATAAGGTATTCGAATAGGCCGAATCGGGTACGGAATATTATAAATTCTTCGTCGCCCTCTTTAACGCGGAGGCGATTAAAAATAAATATAATATCTAATTTAAAAAATACCTTAATACGATTTAATTAATTTAAAATTTCTAAGATTAAGAGTAAAGAGTATTTATTCTTTATAATAATAATATTAAACCCTCGGTAATTAATATAGAAATATAGGCCTCCGCTAGGTTTCTTTATAAATAAAATAAAAAACACGGTATAAGATTAATTAACTCGAATAAAATCTTTATTAAAAATTTTATCTAGGTAACGGCGGAGTTCTAGAATTTTATTATAATTTATATTATATAAACTAGATAACGGAGGTTATAGCCCTTCTTTAAATTTAATAGTATAATCGTATAACCGATATAGGGGTAAAATATTAACGTCTTTTCTCGAAAAAATATCTAGGAATTTATAATACCGCGTAGGTAAAATCGTAGTTAGGTTAATATTCTTATTATCTCGATAAACTTAAAACTCTTCTTAAATAACGGCGACGACGAGGTAAAACTCTTTATTTATTTTAAATATAACTCGGTTCTAAATTTAATCGTAAATATTTAACTTAAGATTTTAATTAAGGCGGGGTTTAGGTTTATAGTATCTAGATTCTTAACGAGGTTAAGTATTTAAAGTCGAGATTTCTTCTAGAATACCTAAAAATCGATCGATTTTTATAAATAATAAATTAAACGCGGTTTACTCGTTAAATATAATAAACCGGGTAAATAATCGAGATCTTATCTCGTATATATTAAGAGTAACTAGGTACTAGGTTCGTTATTCGTAATATTAGAATTTAAAACGAAGCGAGGCTAGGCTACGATATTTAATTTTAAATATCTTTCTTTATTTAATAATAATAATAATATAATTATACTCGTTATTATAACTAGTTTTTATAAAAATAAGTAATTAAGACTAGGGCGGGGAAGACTCCTCTTAAATTTAAATTTATTATTAATAAACCTAGAACTAGGGTAACTCTTTTTAAATTTTAGATTATTTTATATAAATATTAAATTAAACTAGGAATTAAGTTTACTTCTAATAAATCTAGAACTAGGTTAATTTTTCTTAAATCGAGGTTTACTTTTTATAAACCTAGGATTAAATATACTATTAATAAATTTAAAATTAAAGTAATTTCTCTTAAATCGGAATTAGTTATTTAATAATAACGTTATTATCTATAAATAATAACGGCTCTTTATATATTAGCGACTTCTTTTAAATCGGGGTTTACCCTATATAAATATTAAATAAAATTAAAAACTAAGATTCTTAAGTTTAAAAACTTTCTTAAGGTATAAAAAAGAGTTTATTTTCTACGAAAACTTTTACGGGACTAAGGGTATAATTTCTTAAATAAAAACGTAAGGCGAAATTTAAGAAATTATTTAAGAAATCGGTAGTAACTTTATAATAATAAAAATAGAATAAGCCGATTATAATAGGGTATTAATTAAATTTAATAATAAAGAAGATTATTTATTCTTAATAATTATAGATATTTAAAATCGCTTCTACGATATAAATAATATATTTTATAATAGTAGGTACGTTATTAAAGGGTCGGATAATACGAGGATAATAAAGAAAGCGAAGAGGTAAATACTAGGTATATATAAAATTATAATTAATAAAAAAGTAACTAAATATACTAGTATTAATTAAAACTTTAATTTAAATTCGGGACTAGTTATTCCGTAGTTAATAAGAAATAATTATATATTTATTATAAAAAGTAGAGTCGGTCTTAAAAAATTATATAATAGATTTAAATAAAAACTTAGTTAGTAACGAAAGTAAATTAAACGATATAGCCGATAAATAGAAAGATATATATAGAGTTCTAAATACCTATAGTCCTAATACGCGACTTTATACCGGGATTATTCTTTTCTTATATTTAAAGTAACTCCTTTTATAATACTCTCGTCGTCGTCGATAATAATTATAATACTAGATCGGAGGCTGGCTAGTTTAATTAAATAGACTTTTATACTATACCTAGGCGATTTATAATAAAAATAAAGTCTTTATTTCTTATAAATAATTTTAATAATTAAGGTTTTTATTAATTTATCTTTAATAATAATTTAGGTAGAATCGAGGTTTATTAACTCCCTAAATAAAAAAGTTAAGACTACGATAACGGGGATAAAAATACTCATTATAATAAAACGGGCTATAAGGGTAGAAATTAATAAAAATATAATAAATCTCCTTAAAGTTTATCCTAATTTAATAGGAGCGGTATTTTAGCGAGATAGATAATATTTAATTTACTAAATTTCTTAGTCGATTTCGGAGTATATATAAACGTATTTATCGAAGATATATAATTATTAATTATTAACTTTCCTTTAAGAGATAAAGGCCTATTAAATAGTATAATTAATATTATATTTTATAATATTAATTAAGGATTCGTTCTTTATTCGAGAATATTTCTTTTTTTAAATAACGAGGTTAAAATATTTATTAAAAAGTATAAAGCCTTATTTAAGTTCCTAGATATAATTCCGAGTATTCTTTTATTTAAACGGGTTATTATATACTTCCCGTAATTTCTTTCGTTAATCGGTAAAGTTAGTTAAGGTATAAAGACTCTCTTTTTAATAACGGTTTATTAAATTAAAGGCCTTTTTACCGATAGTTAATTTAAATTTTATATAAATAATCTTATCGTTATCGATAGGGTAGCGGTTATAATTAATATATATTTATTATATTAATATCTACTCCTAAATATCTAATTTATTTTAATCCTCTTTATATTTTAAAATATCTAGGAGCTTTTCGGATTTAAAAGGTATTCGAGATTATAAAGAGGTAAATTATTAGGTATTTAAAAAAAAAGACGAGTATAGGCCTATAATAATAATATTATTAAAGATATTTTTATCGAATACCTAGGGCGGGGGTTAAAGTATAGTTTAAACTATAATAAATACGACCTAGGTTATTACCTAAACGATAATATAAATTAAAGATTATATATTTAACGTAGGAGAAGGAGGAGGCGTAAATAAAGATAAAATATTTAATAAAGAATTACTCTCGGCTTAAATATATAAATAGTCGAAGATATTAAAGAAACTAATAGGGTTATTCTAAACTTCGGCGAGGAATTATTATATACGGTCTTCGGGGTTAAAGTATTAATCCTTTATAATAATTATCCTAGTACTAAGAAATACTAACTAGGTAATTAATCTTTTATAATATTAAAAAACGGGATTAATATCTAAAGATTTATTAAATTAACGGCTAGGTTTATTAAACTATAATCTAGTTATAATATAAAAGTAGGTTAAGATAAAAAATAAAGGACGAAAATTAAAGTAAAACTAGTTATTATCTAAATAAAAGTTAGTGTACGGAGTATTTATTTATTTCCTATCTCGACTATATTAAGATAGAAATAAGGAAATTAATTTAGACTTAAATTAAATCTAAAATAAATTAAATTAAATTAAAATCTAAATTAAATTTAAAATAAATTAGACTAGGCTAAGATAAATAAGGTTATATTATAATATAATAATATTATATTAAAAACGGGTGTATTATACCTTCGTCGCTACTACTTCTATCGCGAGGTAGTTATACTTTCGACGTAATTAAATTAAATAACTAGAATATATTTAAGAATAATATTACTACCCGGTAAATTTATACGACCTAGAAAAAGACTCTTAATAGGTAGGCTACTACTATTTAATATAAACGAGAATAGGAGTAGAAAGAATAGTAGGCCTAGGATAAAGAGGTCGCTAAATATAATAAACTAAAAATATATCGCCGTCGGCGAGAGGAGAGGGAGTAGCGAAAAGGTAATTTAATAAAATTATTAATATTAAAATTAAACGAAATAAAAATAAATAATTAATAAACTAACCCCGTTCTAATTATTTTAACTACTCTTCGCGTTAATAAAAGTCTATAGTAGATATTATCGGTTAGGTAGATAACCGCCGACTAATTTAATTTATATAATTTTAAATAATAACTAGTTAATATTATTAATTAAAAAAACGACCTTAAGTTAGGCTAGGAAATTTAGAACTAATTTATTAATATAAAAACGATAAAGCCGCGAGCGCTACGGAAGTAGTAATTAATTAACGACTTCTCGGAGTCAAAATAAAAAAAGGTATTAAAGATTATTTTAAAAAAAATTATTAAATAGACGCCTAAATTAATAGTAAAAATTAAAGTTTCGGTAATAATATTTATAAAGGCTAAATTAAAGCGCTTTTATAAAATACTATCGTCGGATCCTATTAAATAAATACCGAAGTATAAGATTATACGAACCGATAAATTACTAAATTAAATACGTACTCGATAAAAGAGTCTTAAAATAACTAGTAACTTTAATACTAACTTTATAAATAAATAGTAATATTATAATACTAATTACTTTAATAAAAATAACTTCTATTTCGTTAATTTTTCTAGAAAATATTATAACGTCGCTTATTTTAAATAAACGTAATAAGATAAAACTATATTTATATAAATTATAGAAGAGTTTAAATAACCCCGTTATATCTAAATCCCGTAGAGGACTAGTATATAAAGAGAGAAAAATAAATAAAGTAAATAAAAATAAAAGTAAAAATTAGATAAATAATATTATAATTATAAATAAATAATAAATAAAGTTACGAATAATAAAAACTATTACCGATAGTATAAAGAGGATATCTTTAAGACTATGGAAATAGTTTAATTAATTTTAATATCTTTAACTTTTTTATTATCCTCCTCCGTCCTATTAATAATAGTCGTTATCGTAGTAATAATAATAGTATCTAGTTTATTTATTATTATTTTAACTAGAGCCCTAACTCCCCTAACTCTTCTAGTTTCTATATATTTCTTTATAATAACCGGCTATTCGCTCTAGCCCTTTAAATACTAATAAAAAAAAGAATAAAATTATAGAAAAATTCTTTCGCTAAAAAGTAAATAGGGTATATAACGAGTATAAATAAAACCGGATATATAAGATATAATAAATAATAATTAAATAAATATAGTAAGTTAACGATCTAAAAGAAATATCGGATATAGTTTTATTTATATACTATATAATTATAACGAAGGGGATTCCTAATAAAATAGTATAGAGATTTAAAGTTAATTTAAAAATATTCAAGTTTTATTAATACTAGGCGTAAATAATTTAGAGTCTTCTAACTCTAGGGTATAAAGAATAATAAAAAAAATAAAAAATAAATAAAATAAAACTAAGGAGCGAGAGTAGAGGCGAGAGTAACGAAGATAGGATAATAGATATTTTATAATATAAATCTAGTTTTTATTTATTATTTAAAATCGATTTATATATCGCCGGCTAATATTCGCTCTTCTAGTTACTTTATATTAACTTTAAATATATATTCTTTAATACTATACCTAAAGTACTCTTTTACGAAGCGATTATACTAATTTCTATTTACCGCGTATTATAGGAAATCGCTAAAGATCCCGTTAAATTATAATTATAAATAATTAAAATATTATTTAAACTATACTTTTAGAATATTAAAACTTAATTTAATCGGGTTAAAGTCGGGTGAGTAGAGAGGGAGGAAACGAATATCGTAACTATATTCTCGGATAACTTCTACTATTCGGGGGTAGTAATGGAAATTAGTATTATTTATAATAATTATACTCCTAGGGCCTAGGAATAAGTTATAATAAAAAAATAATTTATTAATAATTTATTTAAAAAACTTATTTACGTTAAACTAGTTTTCCTTAATAATAATTTAAAGTAGATAATTATTAATTATATAAATAAGAAATACTCTTTATAAATAACCTCGTTTTCGGCTAGTATAATAGCGAGCTAGGCGGTTAACTAGTATATATATATAATACCGCTAGCCTATAGACTCGTTGAATAACGATTTATTAATAAATACTAGTTATTTAACGGTAAAATAAAGTATTTATAACTTTTAATTTATCCTAAACTCTATATTCTATTTATACCCTATATACTACGCTAGTTTATTATTTATTTATATATTTTTTAAATATTTAAAGATTATTAATTAGTGGACCTAAATACCCTACTTCTTTTATAGAAACTATATTAATTCCTTCTATAATAAATATAGTCTTTTATTAAGATATTTTACTAGGGAATTTTTAATAACTTTAATAATTTTATAAAAAATACTTTTAAAGCGAAATTAAGGCCGAAATAAAAAGTTATATATAAAAAGATTCCGCTTTATATCGTAGATAATAATCTTACCGTAGTATACTTCGAGGGCGATAATATTAGGGCGTTAACTTAAAAGTAAAAAGCGGAGGATATATACGCGTAGGGAGGGGGCGAGTGGCCTAATTATAATTCCTAGCGATAATAGCGTTAGCACTAACGTTAGGGCTATATATAGCTTCACATATATCTACTTTAAGCGTCCAGTAATTACTATTAAATGATTATTAATATCTCTGCCTATTTGCTAGTAATTATGGCCCAGGTGCGGGGAGAAAAAAAATTAAAAAAATGCCAAGGATTCCGCAGCTTTCTGCATACGCTAAATTGCGTGTCCAATAATCATCACTGATCGAGCAGCGTTTGTCGAATTGTCGGACACGAAGTTCAGGGTCTTTTGCAACAATATGTCCACTTGAAGCAAAACCAGCCACATCGCACGCTCCAACGCCATTATACCTGACTTGAGCCGGCATTGCAACATTTAAGGTTCTAACCCTGTGTTTGTCCAAAATGGGTACTCAATGGCCACCCTCCTTCCCACTCATCAGCCCCTTCGCCCTCTCAACCCATGCCACCCCATCCACCCTCTCCTTCCTCGCAATAGCAATAACCCTCTCCCTCCTCCCATCCAGCCCCTCGCCCTCAAACCCGGGTGTCATCGTCCTCCCCACAATCCCCACATTCCTCGTACTAGGCAATCTCAACATTTCCCTCTCGACCTTATACCCGACCCTCGCCGCAAGATGCGCCACCCAATCGCACAAGCTGGAGTATGCAGACGGTTGCTTGGCGCGAGCTTTGGCGTTTAGGGCGTTGAGATCACCGGATTCGGCAATTTGGGGGCCGAAGACGACTTCGTTGTCGGAGCATGCGACGGCTATGGCTATGGATTTCGACTTATTGATGTGAGCTGAGAAGTAAGACGGCGCCAAGGCGTCGGCGGAGTTATTGTTGAAGACCGAGGGCGCGCGGAAGCGCAGGCCTGAGAGATTGTGCGAGCAGCATGGGATAGCAAGGAAAGGGGAAGAGGAGATGGAGGCGATGAGGGGCGTCCAGGGCGTAAGTTCGTCGGCGTGGTTGGAGATTATGAAGGTGCCTGTGGGAAAGATGCCGTTGTGCCAGGCGGCGGAGTGGCGCTTGGATATGATACCGCCGTTGGCGTGGTCGGATGCCTGTTGCATTTCGAAGAGAGGTTGGGGAATGAGGATTAACTCTTTGAGATGTCGTTGGATGGAGTCGTCGAAGGTGCCCCATGTCTTTCGCCGGCGCGCGTCGAAGCCCCAGCCTTGGTAGCCTTCGCGGAGGAGGATGTCGACGAGGACGCCGTTGCCGCAGCCGATGTCGACGAAGCCGGGGAAGATTGGTATCGTGTCTGTTCCTCCTATATCCGTTTGCCCTTCTCCAACATGGAGCCTTGAGAGTCCGTTGGATCTGTACATGTCTTTCCATAGCTCGAGCAGGAACGCTGCTATGCCTAGGTCCTCGAAGACATGCTTGCTCGGTTCGGTCTTCTCTACCCAACGGTCACATAGCCTTGTAGCATGTTTCTGTTTCAGCTCTGTATATTTGTCTTGCACCCGCTGCTGCGAGACTAGTTGATCATGGTTCACACGCTTGGTATAGCCTGCCAATTGACCCTGACCATGCTTGTGTATCGTCGTCAGTAGATGCTGGCCTGTCCGTAGAAGGCGGGGTGAGAGTGGGAGAGACTCCGAGGGAAAGAGGCGGTAATGGAGAGAGATGCTCCCTTTCGGACTCTGATATGATGGCGAGGAATTCCATGTGTGCAGATACGCCAGTGACTGAATTCTGGGATGGTACCAAGGTACCTCGTTGGCGTCATGGGAATGTGGTAGGTAGACCACGATGGTTTGTTGTATATCTCCTGCAGGAGAGAAAAGAAAAATACACGTCTGGGCAATTGGCTTGTCAAGCTGTGGATTCCGAGGTATCATGCGCCTGACAATAGTCCTCGTCACCGCAAATCCAGGCAGATCCCCACCCTGGATGTGGTATCTCTGTAATGCCTTCGACTGCTCTTCTTCGGATAGTTGACCATCTGTAGGCTCATTCTTTTCACTATCGTACAATATATCAGCTCTAAATAGCAAACTTGAATTGATATTCGGATTCCTCAGTAAATTCAGCGAAACAGATGTAAAGATATCCGGCGAGAAGTCACAAGTATTCTCTCCAACATGCAGCCAAGCCGCACCAGGTAACTGTTGCGAAGTATTAGGACGCAGCACTTTTTCCAGCGAGTCTCCTGCAAGGTCGTCACGTCCAAGCACCTGTGCCGGCATTGTCTCGCCTGTGGTTTGGTGGCGCTCTAGGGGCCTGTTGGTGATTTAGTCAGGGACGTCCAAGCTAAAAGTGGGCGGCTTTCGGGCATCTGTTCCCCAGAGATTCAGCTAACGGCGATTGTGCAACAACAACCGACGGACGTTTTTGGGCTGGACTTTGACCCACAGCAATTGAGTTCGAGATCCACTGGTACCTCTCTTAGTCCCTGTACGCAAGCCGACACATTCACCACTACCTCGCCGTCGCCAAGATGTGGCAATCTCCTGCCGCGACCACCGGCTCGATCAACATGTCCTCCAGCACCAACGGCCCCCTCTTCAGCACCACCCTCATCTCAGATGCTGTCAAGCGCGCCCTGCCAGAAAATTATACCATACGGCCGCTCCAGCGCTCCGACTACCAAGCAGGTGTTCTCGATGTGCTGCGTGTCTTGACCAGCGTGGGGGATATCTCTGAGGAAGCGTGGACGGAACGGTACGATTGGATGGCGAAGAGGGGGGATGAGTATTTCGTGCTTATTGTTTGTGATGGGGAGGGGAAGGTGGTCGGGACGGGTTGTGTGATGGCGGAAAGGAAGTTGTGAGTTGTAGTATCTCGCGGGACCTCAATGGCTAGTGGGAGGTGGGCTAACACTTCGTGTGGTGTAGCATACATAATTTGGGATTGGTGGGGCATATTGAGGATATTGTGGTAAACAAGGATCAGCAGGGGAAGAAGCTGGGGTTGAGGATCATAGAGGCGTTGGATTTTATTGCTGAGAAGGTTGGATGCTATAAGGTCGGTACCTCCAATTCAAGGTGCTTCGATATGCAACTGGAACTCTATTGTCTTGTTTGGGACACAGCACTGACATCTATCTATACAGACGATTCTCGACTGCTCAGAGACGAACGAAGGCTTCTATGTGAAGTGTGGCTACAAGCGCGTGGGACTGGAGATGGCACACTACTACGAGAAAAAATGACTACAGGAACGGAACCCGGGAAGGGAAAAGCTCTGACAGCTCAAATCCATGGGGTGTAGCTTGGGAGTTTCAGTGGAAGGGGAAGCTGTCACTCGATATAAGAAGATATGACCATTGACCAGGTGTGAAGCCGGGAAGCTTCGGGCTTCTGGGTCCTGCTTTCCATTAGCAGAAGAGCTTGGGAATTATCTCGACGATTACCGATTATGATCATGATGGCATAGAACGAGGTTTGGCATACATTTTTAGAGAAAGTCAGCTTTGAATGTAATATAGGAAATGCTTAAAAAGAAATCCATTCCCAAAGACGTGTGAGCAACGATGTCTTTGATAATGCATTAGGTCCTGTGTAGCAGCAACCCTCCATCTATTACGAACACAAGGTGGAATACCGTATGTAGCACAACAAGTTATTTCCGTATTTGCAAGTCCAGTGCCATCTAATCTTATTCACACGTAGAGCGTTGTATTTCCGCAAGCATGTTTGCCAAATTGGGTAGTCCAACGCCATGTCCGAATGTACGCCGACTGAAAGTGATATCTGTAAATGGGGTTGAGAAGCGAATGAGAACAAATATGTGAAAGAGTATGCCTCGGATATGAAGCCAGACATTAAGCGAAGTGGTAAGTGCACGTCAGATGCAGATCAGGCTCCACCCCGCCGCAGGAGATCTAGATTCATGCATGCCAGATCATGCGTGATAGAATCCGATGCGACGTGGTGTATGTGCGACTCGATCTAGTAGACGTTTCCCTTTGGAAGGGCACAGAAGATGCCCACGGAGATGGCAGTGATGATCAATCCACCGCCAATGGCTTGCAGGAATATCGTGTCCTGGATCTGGCGGAGGGCCGGTTCTTGAATCCAGACCTCACGATCCAAGATCTTGCGGAGGATGTTACGCTTCTCGTATCTGGCCACCCATGGTTCGTCCTCGTAGCTGTTGGCGCTGGCGAAGGTGTCGAATGAGTTTTTGCCCATGTCAAAAGATGAGCGATCATCGTCCTCGGCGAAGAGCTCCCACGGTCGCAGGTGACGGTGATGCATACCATGGAGAACCTGAGAGCTGTCAGCATCTGCCTCTGCACGGTTGCTCTTGATGTACTAACAATGCACATGCCCTTCCACGCACAGATCATGGTTGCAATTCCAATAAAGAAGCCAATGGCAGAGAGCACTCGATAGCCACGGCCAGCGTTGCTCAGAGTGATGAGGACTGCGGATATAATACCTCCGAGGATGCCGAAAACACCAAGGCCTCGTGCAAAAATAACGCGAGGTCGATTGCCATTGCAGATGGTCCAGCGGATGAAGTTAGGATGTGCCTGGTGACGAAGAGTCCATTCAATTGTGTGGACGACATTACGGAATGCTGAAGGGTGGGTAGTGTTGGCTAAAGCGTGAAGTAAAGTAGCTCGCTCCCTCGACGAGAGATTAAGCTGGCGAGGTGCGCCATCTGCGAGGTAGATTGCAATGATGCGTGAGATTTCCTCACGGAAAGGCTGGATCGTGACTGCGCGAGTATTAATGATGTGATGATGTACCTGAAACATGGATGGCAAACTTACATGGCTGCCACTTGAGATCAGCACCTTCAAAAGCACCTGCCGCTTTGGCGTGGAAGGATCTATTGGTGTTTGAGCGTAGTGTTGAGCCAGTGTCACTCCAGGCAGGCTCGGAAGGAGCCATGCTCTCCCGGTCTCCATTTGGTGTTCTTGGTGGAGTATTGAACGGGTTGCCCTTCACCTCCATGACGCTGGCTACTGGTGGTGCGAAGTCGGTGCCTTTGAATACAGCAGCAGTCTCAACACTGACTTGCTGCTTGGGGCCCGTTTGCCCTTGTATTGCTTGTACGTCTTTCTCCAATTGTTCTACCGTCCACACAGGTGCAAGGGCACGCTCGTTCTCTGGTAGCTCGGAAAACCGCTTCGTATAGTCTCGGTACCAGAGGAAGAATTGGAGGTTCTCTGCGGCGTGTTCGATATAGATGAGGTAGTTCATGAAGTCACGAACTGTGGCTGGCTACAGGACTGGGAGTCAGCTCAGTAGCTTAAGTCGATCAACGATAATTCAAGAAAGCTCCGTAGGAACAGTGATAATGGAAAGCCTCAAGCCATTTCCATGTATGGGCCCGTGCCAAAAACAGTGTTGAAGCTCGTGGAAGCAACGTGGATGCGAGGTGAATGTACTCACAGGGCAAGTGCCTCCAGCCATTATACGGTCAAAGGACAATGCATCTGGGATGCCAAAGGACATTCCAGTGCCTTGTGAGTCGATGGATGCTTCGCCAATGGATTGTGTCTTCTCGTCCCCGAGGACTGAAGCTCGAGCGGAGTCGACATGTGGGGGACGACGGTAGGTGAGGGAGTAGACCATGTTTGGTGTTGATGAGGGGGAGTGGAGATGTTGAAGGGTGTTGAAGGGTGTCGATGGCAATGAGTGTCCAGGATAGCAGCAAAACCGAAGGTGTGGGAGCGAGGAGGGCTTGTGGAAGAGGATGGAGAGATGGAGATAGCTTTTACGGAGTAAGGTAGTGTTTGGGGTAGAGAAAGTCAATAAACGGATTACGGTGTTTGGAAGCTTGGTCCACTTCTTTTTTTCGACAGGTCGCAGCCAAGAACACCCACGCCTTTTCTCCACAATAGATGAATTGAAGATACGGGCAATTGAGAGATACAAATTACAAAGTGTAGTCGCTCTTGAATATGAGAGGAGGACACTGGACCCCTTGCAAGCGCCACTTGCTGGTGTACTACTTGCCGCAGAATGGATAGTCAGGCACAAGTGGTGAAGCATATCTGGAGACGGCAAAGCTAGGCCAAGTGTACAAGCTGATTGTTATTCGTGAGGTAGTCATGGTACCCTTGTCCGAAATATGCCGAGGACGAGGCTCTTCTCAGCCGTCTTTCCCACGAGTGGGAGATGAGATGAAGCTTTGTGGTACGGCTCAGCAGAAAGTACCTGAAAAGGTACTTTGAAACGGGCGAAAAGAGCCGCGGATATCGCATTCTTCGAAGCAGAAGAACCACATGAGGTCAGCATTGCGAGGAGCTCTCTAGTTCTACACGACTTTTCACATCAGCATTGGTGGTCAACCGTCGGTCAACGTCCACCTCCACGCTATCCTCGACGTGGGGCCAGACACGTCCTCAGGACTCGTGGCGTTTTCGATGCAAGCTGATGTCTTAACCGCGTGGCTTAACATCCAATTAAACGACTGTGAAAGATCTCGATAGGCGCATCTATCACGTTCGAGACCATCTGAGACCATCTGAGATAGCGCATCCAGCCAATTGCGAGATACGAGGCGTCTGTTTTGCATGGGACGTTCCATCAAACTTCCTTGAGGCTCAAGCTAATGACTGGTTTGTAGATCGTGCGAATCCTAAAGTATCTTCCTTCCGCTACGATTACCGAGTGCAACTTCCTGGGAGACTCACACGTGCACCCAGGTTCCCGCATCATCTGGATGCGGACTGCGCATGAACAGCATAACCAAAAAAAATTGAACCCTTTCGCTCTGGCGTTCACAAGAATGGCATTATGAGAAGATTTTAGAGGATTCCAAATAATTCTAATTTTGCGCAATCCACGTGGAGACGGAGCAGCCCCCGAAGAGCCAAAAGAACTGCAATCTCCACTTGGCACGGGCCTCCTTCCATGCCTGCTTGCCATGAGCTGGACCAGCGAATCACGGGCTGACATTCCCCGGGTATGCCCTAACCCGTTTTTACGCTTACTCTAGCGAGCCCAGTGCTGATAGCCTTTTCGGCAATCTCGGTATCGTGGGATCGCACTTTCAACAACCTCGGACGGCTACTAACGTCAAACTCTTGCTTCAACGTCTTTGTAGGCTTGGTTCTGCTGGCGCAACAGTACCCCAACGCTCATAACGAACCAATACTGTCAGTTGTCAAGGAGGTTTGCTGTCGCAATACCTTGTTTCTAGGCAAGCACCTCTGTATCATGGGTTTTTATAATGAAATAAAAGCAGAAAGTGTTGTAACATTTGCTCTTATGTACCCATTGAACTGGCAGACTACAAGGTCGTATACTTATCATGAACCGATCTACTCATTTCATACAATCATTACAAGGTCGTTTAATCAAGTCGTATGCTCCTCAAGAACATAATCCGTCAATCGCTAGGCTCATCATGAATGTGTTTGGTTCTTTCAGAGCATTGACTGCTCTCATGAATGCATTGTCTATTATGGCATAAGAGCACCGATCATGGCATTCTTCGAGACCAAAGAGCGGATAATTCGCATGCTTCAACTTGAGAAGTATAAAAGATATCGAGTTCTAAGCTCTTGGGAAATTGTTTTAACCAATTCATGGGCTCACCATGAATCAGTTTGGTCACTTAATATGCTCATCAAGACTCTGTTTGGTTAATGCGTACGCTCATCATGATTTGTTCTGGTCGAATAGAACGATATCTACCCATCACAGTACTAGTTTCATTTGCCCAAAGAGCCACAATCGTTCATGACCCAGGAGCAGAGACCTGCACACTTCGTCCCCAAATCCCATTGCATGCCTAAAATCTCGCTCTAGTTGCCACCGTTACGATGCGCGTCGACACTTCCACCATGCATTCACTTCCAAACCCCACCCATGATCATCAGAACCCCGTCTCCACCGCCGACGCTAGGACCTTCCCACACACATCATGGCAATAAGTAAGCCCTCTCATCGCGCCGCTAGAGGTAGTTTACCGCTTTCATGGCCCAATACCACACCAGTGGGGGGACGTCAAGTCAGAGATAAAGGGTACCGGACCGCTCAGACGCGCGACCGACCGCTTCAACACCGTTCCTTTCAACACCGCAATCCGGTACGACACCATTCCAGACACTCTAATCCAGCGCAATCGGAGGCGCGAAGGCGGCAACAAGTGGCTAAAAGAGCGCAACGGATAGCGGACTGGAAAGCTGCAAGAGCTCGGAAACGCGAGCAGAGGAGGGCGGAGAGGCTGGCTGCGCTCGGTTTGACCGGTAAGAAGCTACCCTTGACGTACGATATACGATTCTCGCAATATCTTTCCCAATCAACCAACCAATCCTGTTCTCGTCTCTGTCCGTCCCCCACTGGCTCTGCCCCCTTTCTATCACATATCAGCCTTGTGGCATTCCCTTTCTCACAACATCTATGCGCGCTTACTCCTGCATGGCACGCATTGACTTTCATGTATTTCCGTTTCAACAGGTCACAACAGCGCTACTTCTGCCCCTACTGTTTCTCCCATCTTCATCAAATTTGCTAATAAATGGCACAGAAAACGACATCGACTGGGAGCGTTTCCAGGCCGACTGGAACGCCCATATCAATCAATGCATCAAGTGGGTAGAGCGAAGCTTCAAAGCATACCGATTTGACGCCCAATCCTATGGAGAATTACAAACATATTTCGCCAACCGGAAGACAAGTAAGTATTTTCTTTCCTGCTCACCTACCCCCCAGTTTTCTGCTTTACTTCGACTTTGATGGTTAAAAGTGATGTCATACCACTCCTCCCCATTCATCCTACCCCAATCCAATGCGTCCCATTTCCCATTTCCCACTCCCCCTA